>Ga0181379_1000004_pt1 | contig 140919 bp, 115 predicted proteins | sample 2SPOviralmetaG_FD_130115 | JGI IMG/M metagenome (GOLD analysis project Ga0181379, IMG submission 130115) | Marine viral communities from the oligotrophic San Pedro Time Series (SPOT) site, San Pedro Channel, CA, USA - 2 SPOT_SRF_2009-07-10 | ecosystem: Environmental > Aquatic > Marine > Strait... | reverse complement strand
CATGATTGCATGTACCATCTCCGTCCGTATCCAGTGGTGTATCAGAAGCGCTGAGTGGATCGGTACCTCCGCATCCTATCTCCTCGGCATCGGTCCAGCCATCTGAATCGTCATCCCCGTCCTTATTATCGCCGATGCCATCGCCATCCGTATCTTGCCATTCTCAGGGGTTAACAGGGAAATGATCTGAAGAATCTTCAACGCCATCGCCATCATCGTCATCATCTTGATCGGCATCCCTGCAGCCATCTCCATCCAAATCCGAGGTCTGATCGGAAACCCATCCAATCTCTGGAGATGTGAGGCAGTGATCTGCAGCATCCATCACGCCGTCTCCGTCTGAATCGAATGTTATCTGATAAATCAGGCTGCCATTGTCTACAGAGTGGTATACGCTATCCCCTATGCCTGCCTTGCAGCCGGTGTTGTTATCAGAAACACAAACAGGGAAGTTAGCTGCGATATTACCAGTGTCACTAACTGCCAAATCGCTGAGAAAGGACGCAGCAGATTCATTGTAGTCGTTTATATCGATGCCCCTCATCCAAGCGATATCGTTCCATTCCATGTCGTGTAGCATCAAGAAGCCCTCGGCGTTTATTGAGCTGTATCGTGTCTTCTCGGCTCCTTGCTTTGTTTCGATGGTGAATGGGCAATCTGCACCATTGCCCCAACACTGTGTGCCGCCGAGTACGAGATTTCCATCAGGCGTAACCGCAGCAGAGTGGAATGCCTCATTGCCGCCACTCTTCGAATCCCAGAGGTTCTCAAACTGGTGTGAAGAATGATTGTATATTGCATACCATGCGTCTGACCCCCCTGAATTATACACGCTCAGAAAGCCCGCATATAGAGTCGAAGAGTAGTGATTTCCAGCGACTAGGATCCTGTCGTCATCGACAGGGACCATCGCTTGTATGAAGTCGGCGCCGTCCCCGTTCATGGTAGTTAGGCGCTCTATTGTCCCATTGCTTGCATATTTGAGTATGTACGCATCATGATTGTAGACGACATATCCTGTCTCGATCGTCATTTGACAATTAGCATTCCAGCCCTCACATGCCCACCCTGAGAGCAGGACGCCACCATCTTGGGTAGCCACGACCCCTTTCTGACTAAGGGAGTACCAGCCACCCCATACGTCGGTATCAGTAGAGCCGCTTCCGAATGACTTAGACCAAAGTACGTCTCCATCCGAGGAGATTTTCACCACCATTACGTCTGCACCGCCATTTGACTGATGGAGTTGATCTCCCACGGATATCTGGCACAGAAGCGTGGTCCACTGACAGAATGATCCTGAGACGAATATTGAGCCATCTGGTGATTCATCTATCGAGTGGATGGTATCGAATCCTTCTGACCCGATCATCAACGACCATACCGCCTCTCCGCCCGGGCCAAGTCTTGCTATCCAAGCATCTCCTCCCTCGTCAACTGCTGACAGAGAAATGCCGAAACCGGTGAGTGTACAGGACGAGTCTTTCAGCCAACAGGCACTGCCACCGACCAACATATCCCCGTTATCTGCGAAAGCAATTGAGTCAACCCTATCACCGCCATCTGAATTGAATATCTGGATGTCTTTCGTGTTTCCAAGAGCGTCCATCGTCAAGACATAGGCCGAGGCAAATTCATCAGAGGAGACCTCTACTCCGTCGATAGAAATTGAACAATCTTCCGGGGAATCCGGCAGTTCGTAGAGAGCGCAGAAGGTGCCTCCAACTACAAGATCGCCAGCAGGAGAGTAGGCCATGGCATTCACAGCATCATGTCGAGTTCCTGTGTCGAACAAATATGTCGTTTCTGAAGCTTGAGATATCTCTGTAGTGCCGCGTTCCCGAGTTTCGTCTTCAAGTAGGATTCCCGAGATCTGAGAAAGCGACATTACGAGCATCAGAAATACCATGGAAAGAGCGTAAAACGGATTCTTTTTTGTGATGTCAGACATGTCTATCATGCGTGTCTGTAACTTGCCAGTTAACCTAACTTTCGATTTTGGATGGCCTAACTCTCGATTTTGTCAGGGGCAATGATGATGTCGGATGTCTGCTCGTATACCATTATGGTGGATGTTATGTGGTTAGTGATGGACGTCCTAGAGATAATGTTCGTGCTGGGGATATTCGGGCTAATCGCGGGACTCATGTGGTTCGACGGGCCCAGGGGGTTGCTGAAGGCCATCAGAAAACCACCCGTTATCCCCGTAGTGGGAGCCAGGGAGATGGCTATTTGGTACAGGAATGTACTGATCCCGTGTACGGTACTGTTGATCATAGTATTTCTCTTCAGTACTGGAAGTATCATGAAACAAATGGGAACCTCCGACTGGGATGAGACGGATGCTATCGTAATAGGATCTGAAGAAAGATCTAGCACTTCTTGCGATTCTGGGGGAAACTGCACTACAACATCTTGGCTTCATATCGACTACTCCTATACAATAGAAGGAATCGACTATAATGGGTCAAGATATTCCTTTTTAGCGGATGCATGCTGTGTTACAGACGACTACCCCGCCGGCAAGGAAATCATAGTCTACGTTGACCCAGATGATAATACTGAGTCTGTAATGATTCGAGGATTCGAAGGTGTGCTAACTGAGATATTGACGGGTTTGTCCTTCCTAGTTCTGATTGCCTCGATACTGACTGCCGTTCTTGTCCTGTGGAAAATTGGTTTCCACCTCCAGCCCGCGGAGAATAGAAAGAAGGCTCTTGAGGCGCCAAGAGAAGGAGGTAAAGGTCTGCGAGGCATGTTCGCCTCGACCGGTTTTATGAGCGAGTTGCGCGAATTGAAAAATTTCGCAGTTATGATGAAGAAAAGTCAGAAAGATGCATTCGAGGGAGGGGAGAGGACCCTCGTCACAGAGATTGATGGAGACCCGGGGACAATCGTTGTAAGAAATCTCAATGACATCATGATGTCTATGTCGGTCATGGAAGAAAATGCCAGAATATATCTTGATGATAATGGGGATAACGGACGCATCATCAGCTTCAGGATGCTTGGTGAGGTTGATGGGGACGACTATCTCGAGGCAGGAGAATACATTGGTTTGGAGTTAATTAACGAGAGGAAGATAAACATGGACAAAAATCCTAGCGATGCGTTTGATTTCATCGAGCAGGCTCTAGAAAACGCCAATTCGGAAGGGGAGCCCTGGTGGGTCTGAAAGCGATATTGGTGCTCGTGCCGGGATTTGAACCCGGGTCGCCGGGATGAAAACCCGGAATGATGGACCGTACTACACCACACGAGCGCTGGCGTTCGGTCTGAAGCAGCCGGTTTAACCGGTTCGCAATCTTTCTCCCTCAGATGCCTCAAAATTCCTAATCCATTGAACCATCGGAATCATCATAATTAGGCCGAGAATCGAGATTGCAAGGAATCTGAAAGGCGTGAACCATTCCAACGCCGTCTCCCCGTAGAACCAAATGGCGTATACGGGTATTGCGAATCTGAGAAATCTTCCGGCGACTCCTGAAATTAAGAATGGCGTGATGGGCATGGAAGCCGCACCGGCGGTCCATGAGAGGGCCTTGTATGGTACTGGCCCCAAGGCCGCGAAGAACACTCCGAATGAGCCATGTTTCTCCATTAGAACCTCGAGTCTCTGAATCGATGTCGTGCTTACGAATCTAGTAAGGAGCATGTCTCCTGCGAAGGATCCTAGCCAGTACCCCCCAAGTGAACCTAACACAGACCCCAAGGTAGCGAATACCACGATTGCAGTGGCGTGCAACAGACTGTCTGCGCCAAGCGCCATCGGCCAGGCTACAAGGTCAGGGGGAATCGGCTGAATGGCTGCCTCTGTAGCAGAGACCGCGAACAGGCCGATGAGTCCGAAAGACTCCGCTGAGTCTACCGTCCAATCGATCCATGCCTTGGGTACGACGCCCGCCACGTCAAGGGGGCGGACACTGATGCAATCAAGATTACCTGCCTCATGCGGCTGTAGAGATGATACGCTGAACCCCTCAGCACTATTCAGGGTGTTTCATTGATTGTGGACACAGCGGGGTTCATCCATTGGCCACATGAACGCCTCAGGGGCTGTACTGTCGCTTCATCTCAGATAAGGGAAATCGAGAGGCATTCGCCTTCGATTTATCTGCTAATGGATCAGTTAGAAATCAACATATTGACACCTGAGAAGGATGACCTTCGACGTATAGAAAATTTGGCGAGATCGACAGGCGACATAAACGGCCTTTCTCCCGTGGATATCGATGTGTTGGCCGTGGCCATAGGGGCTGGCGGCGATATTGCCACGGATGATCATAGGGTGCAAAACGTGGCTGAATCAGCAGGCATTACCTGGGTACCAGTAATCGGTAAAGGGATCTCGGAAAAATGGAATTGGATAAGGAAATGCAAAGGGTGCGGCAGGATATGGCCAAACGAGCCCGATATCGCTTCAGATGAATGCAGTGACTGTGGATCTAAAATCCGCTTGGTTAGGAAATAGCTACTCTTCGGAAGCGGCTTCGGTCTTGCCGCCTCTGTCGAGATCCATCTCGGTCTCAGTGGCTCCGACGAGACCTTCGCGAAGGCCTTGCTGGAACTCGCCTTTAGCGCGTCCCATACTCCTGAATAATGCTGGAATTCTCTGCGACCCGAAAAAAAGTATTCCTATGAAGGCGAGAATCGCCAACTCTGGTACGCCAATTGTGCCTGCCATGATGCGTCATGGATGCATTTCTCACTCAAACCCTTCGCATAGAAACTGGTCAACCGCCAGAAGACGGGGGCAAGAATGCCACTTCCGACCCATCGCTTAATTCAGCATCCACAGGGGCTCCGATAATTCCGTCGACAGCCACCCTCACCCCCGCATCAAGTGAATCGTCGAGTTCGAATCTCCTCGCGAGATCCATAGAAGTTGATCCAGAGGGAAGGGTCAGTTCGATTGACTCGGTTCCGAATCTTTCCCTGAGTTCTCCGAACAAAAGCATAGTTACCCTGATTGCAAAATTGTCGCCCATGTCATTCGGAAGAGGAGGCATGAGAAAAGTTCGCAGGTCGGAAAGCCGAAAAATGATTGTCGAGGGGGCAGATCATGGTTCGACCTCTGGCTGTGGCGTTCGACTGTGACGGGGTCCTTGCCGATAACGGTTCATCCTGGCAAGCAATTCACGATGGTTTTGGAACAGAAAACAAACAGATGTTTGCGAAATTTATCGCTCAGGAGATAGATGATGACGAATTCATGGCTGATGATGTGGCGAAATGGATGGAGGCCAAGGGACGTATACACAAAGACGACATTGCCCGCTGCTATGGTGGCATTAGCCTTATGCCTGGAGCGCGGGAGGTCGTTGGCCGGCTCCAGGAAAGAGGCGTTATGGTGGCGATAATTTCCTCTGGCGTCGATATCTTCGTAGGGATGATAGCAGCAATGCTCAAAGTTGACGACTGGGTTGCCAATGGTTTTGATTGGGATGAAGACGGGTGGATGAATGGGCCAGCCCCATCTCGTGTGCTATCGTTCGAGAAGGGGGCAATGGTTGACAAGCTAAGGAGAATCAATGGCTTTTCGTCAGATAGAATCGTATCGGTGGGCGATTCTGGTTCAGATCTTTCGATGATGATTGAAGGGTCCTCATTTATCGGTTTTAATCCGACTGGGACGTGGTCTGTGGATGCTTTCAAGGAAGCCGGCGTTCCAATTGTAAAATCACGTGATCTAAGAGAAATATGGCCTATCCTAATGGATGGCGAGGAATTCTGAGGGTCATACGAACGGGATTGATGCAACAGCATGCGTATGTAAATTCACGATAGTGAGTATGCATGGCCTTGGTTGGAATCCAAGCATTCGTTGATAATCGGTTTGATTCTGCCAAGTAGAGCTATGGATCACATGGGTCCCCTTGTATTGGCTCGCATGATGTCCATGGACGTGACCCGTAACAAAGATATCCGGGATCGTTTGTATTACCATGGAGTCCTCTGGCTCTGGGGAAAGAGGAGTCTTGCCACCCCAAGAGGGTGCTAGATGCCTCCTTTCCAGCATAGCCATCATGGCTCTCTCTGGATGCTCGAATGTTACCGATCGTAAACTGGACACGAAATCAGATATGCTTACCCCGTGATATGCAAGAACCCTGACCCCATGGAGGCTGAAATCAGAGGGATTGCCTGCAAATGTCACATCAGAGTAGTCTTGTTGCACCTCGGGATCAAGCGCAGGTTGAGGCTCGGCTGGTCTAACGGCATCATGATTGCCTGGGAGTATTATGGTGTCCACCCAATCTGGAAGAGCCTCCACCATTCTGGCCAATTCGCCATACTGCTTGTAGAGGTCTTTTATCTGTAGATGTCTTTCTTGACCGGGATAAATCCCGATGCCATCGACACCGTCTCCGGTCATCACGAAATAACGAATATTCTTCGCCAGAGGGTCTTCCTTGAACCACTGAATCATCTTCTCCCATTGGGGAGCGAGGAAGGTCTTACTGCCCACGTGGATATCCGATAGGAATGCCACGGAGACGGCTGCATGCGAGCCTGCTCGTGTCTTCTCACGATATTCTAGGCCGGGGCGGTGTAAGTCGGTCGCCCTCAATCGACCGCTCTCCGTGAAATAACCAGTTACTCCGAGTACGTCGTCGTCCAGAAGACCATCTTTCACAGGGTGATATCTGTATTCTGGTTTTTCCCATTCTGGTTTTGAGTAAAGTACGCATTCAACCGAGCCTGACTCATCTTCAATAGCGAATTGGATATCTCCATTCTTTCCGAATCTCTTGAATTCGACAAGCCCAATCAGGGTGACCTCCGTGGCTGAAGAATTTCTTGATTTCCTCTCCGCCCATGCCTCGGATACCCGGATTGGCCTCCTAGGTAATCTCGGTATGCTGGATTCTACAATCATCTTTCGAATTTTGGACAGCCTGTCCATGAAACATGACTGCATATCGATTAGTCTGCCCTCGGTAACAGAGTTGCCTGTTATGTCGAAATGGATATCTATCTCAGTATCGACATCTTTGGCTTGTAATGGGAAATCTTGGAGGGAATAGTGATCTAGGCCATGAGGTCTTGGGGGAGGAGCGATATCAATCGGCTTGATTGGCGCTATGACGCGGCCTGGTTCGTTCTGAGGAGTTTCATGTACATCAGAGGGCGAGGGGGATCTTGCGTCGATTGCCGCGCCGAGGGATTCTTCAGAGTCTGGAGTCGGTTCCTTTGAACCCATTTCGATGAGTCTCCTCACGGCAGCATCATCCAGTAATCGGATTGAGTTTTGAACAGCTCTTTCGATGAGCAGGTCCAGATCCGGTGCAGACTCCACCAGAGGCATCGCTGAACGCTTGATGAGTAGTCCCCTCGACATGAGTCGGCGGCTAAGATCGGCACCGGAGTCGGACGACACAAGGGCAGGAAGTTAGAGGGATGCTCATCATGGTATCGGGAGCGGATGTGGGCGTTATTGCAATGATATTCAATCCCAATGTGTTTCTGAAGCGAAATCAACTGATGAGGGTTCAGCCCTACTTGCTCCCTGGGGGGCCCAGTCAGATGCTCCGTCCCACTCAACCACATCCTGGCCGGTCCTCTCCTCACTCGAAATCCGACGTTCTTCGGCCCTTCGCCTCCTATCATCAAGATCGTCGCTATGATCCAGAATCTCTAGGACCATTCGCATAGCAAACTGAACGAATGAACGCTTATTCTCAATTCGGTCATTAGTACCAAAATCGTTCCTTCGTACAATGTATCTTCCATCCGCGGTCGTGACTGCAACATATACCAAGCCTACTTCCTTCGACTCTGTGCCGCCTGTTGGGCCTGCAATCCCCGTTATTGACAAGCTAATATCGGCTCCTGAGTGGTGGCGTGCGCCATGTGCCATCTGCAGCGCTACTTGATGGGAGACCGCACCGGCCCCGCCTTCATCGAAAGAAGATGGTGAAACATCTACTTCCGACATCTTTGAGGAGTTGGAATAAACAACCCAGCCCTGTTTGAACCACTCTGAACTTCCCGAGATATCCGTGAATGTCGAGCTTATGAGGCCGCCAGTACAAGATTCGGCCACAGAAATAGTCCATCGCCTCTTCTTCAATCGCCTCCCGATCCTCGAAGCCAGGCCTGCAATCTCTTCAACCATGTAGTTCCCTAAGCCGTCTACCCTATTTGCATTGATGGTGGGTCCGGCAGGAATTGAACCTGCGATCTTCGCTTTGTAAGAGCGACGTCATAACCCCTAGACCACGGACCCTGTCCCTCCGCTATCCGCATATGGCTTGAACAACACGGTTGTTTGCGGGGGTTCAAGCGAGACCTCGGTATCCGAGTTATATGCTGACTAAAGAGGTGGCACGCCTCAGAGACAAGGATGTTCGTCAGAGAAGGAGGGCTGTTAGGAAGCTCTTCGAAGATGGCGATCCATCCGCAATGTCGTATTTCCTGCCTTTCCTCGAGGATGATGACGAGTGGTTTGTCAAACGAGCGTTGCTGGCAGTTGAACGCTGGTATGATGGAAGTGACCCGCGTATTGCAGAATCTCTGGCTTCAAGCGAAAACAACGAACGTAGACTCCTCGCAGCGAGAATCGCGACGCGAGTATCGTCTCCGAGCGAAATGCTGAGAGAGCTGTGTGAAGATGATGATTCGAAGATCAGATTGGCTGCTTGGTCAAACCTAATTCGCTATGATCCAAAGGCGGCTCGTGAGGGACTGACGAATGAAGATCGTGCAGTCAGGAGGTTGTCAGCTTCGGAGCTTATTGATTCGGGGAAATTCACTGAGGAAGATGTGCAAATCATAGCATCAGATTCTTCCTCCGCAGTTCGTAGAGCCCTGATCAAGAGATTATCAGACAACCTGGGGGAGGGCCCCTATCCTGAATTGCCAGAAAATCTTCTCGATGAGGTAGCTGGTAGCGTCGAAGACGCATCTAGAGAGATATCCACCTCTACGTCTTCTGCACTACAAACACCATGGATACGGGATTTTCTGAGATCATCGGTGCCTGAAGTTGTTACAATTCTGACTGCAGGATTTAGAGAGAGTTCCTGGGTAGAAAATTCGGATATCGTGGATTCAGTTGTAGAAATTGTCTCCGACCCCCTGCTAGAGAGGATTCTTCGACGTGGGAAGGGGAAGTATGTCGAAGCCGCTTGTATGAAGGGCATCATGGATCAAAAAAGATCAGAGGCAACCCGTTCCAGACTGGTGCTTGATAGAATCGGTAGGAGCCCCTCATCCGATTTCATCGAATTGCTTGATTCTGTGAATGCTCCGGCTGAGAGTGAGCTTGCAATGGCGATATCCGCGCTTGTTGGTGAAGCAGTCAGATCAGATAGCGGGGAGTAGGAGTCTCGAGAGGGGGACGGAGATAGGCGGAAGATCGTCAGAGAGCAAGTGTCTACTTGTCTTCGGAGGAAGTAGTTCCCCTGAAGACGCTGCTTCCAAGACATCCGCCTTAGATATCTGGATTCGGCCACTACCAGGCCAGGGGATGATAGCTATAGAATCGTCCGAAATATAGTCAACAAGAACACAAGGGAGGCATAGCAAACCCATCCTTTTTGCTATCTCATATCGATGGTGTCCATCGAGTATCGTTCCACTTGCCCTGTCTACGAGTAACGGCTTGGTGTATGCATTCCACCGAACTGTCATACGTTCAAGCTGGTCTACCTTTTTTATGACAATCTGCTCATGCGGCCTTAAAATCTCGAGCGGTACGAGTTGGACTTCCACGACCCGAATGCATGGGTCTCTCGTTTAGGCCTGCCTCAACGGCACGATAAAACGGGAGTCGTATATGGCGAATTGTGAGAGACCGCCTGACCCTGCTGAGTGATCTCAGCAAAAACGATTCAGAAGTACTGGGGAAATTGGCTTCTAAGGGCAGAACTTGGATCGTAGGCGGGTGGATAAGGGACGGTCTGATCAAAGAAGGTCGACGGGATTTGGACATCACAACAGAACTTACTCCCGAAGACGTAGTCAAAATTTTTCCAAATTCCCTAACTCATGGGGCGAGATATGGTACAGTAGTGGTGAGGATTCCGGGGTCTGATTCTGGATGGGAGGTAACCACCTTGAGGACTGAAGAAGAGTATAGCGATGGCCGACGCCCTGATGTCGTTAATTTTGGAACTGACATCGTGGAAGACCTGTCGAGACGAGACTTTACCGTGAATGCTATGGCATTATCTTATCCAGGAGGGGATTTTATTGATCCATTTGGGGGCCTTTTGGATTTGAATTCCAAGATAATTAGAGCAGTTGGAGATGCTTCTGATCGTTTTTCAGAAGATGGTTTGAGGATTTTAAGAGCGTATCGATTTGTTGCCGTTTCAAATGGGTGGGAAATTGAAGATGAGACGAGGGCTAGTCTGGGCAATAGCCTACAGATGCTAGATTCGGTATCTGCCGAGAGGATTGGCATGGAATTCAGAAGGATGCTTGAGCTGCCCGGATCGAGTCGGTCCATCTCAATAATGGCTGAACAAGGTGCTCTTCAGAAGATTCTCCCCGGGTCGTGCCCGCCAGAAAATTATCTCCCTACTGGAAAACTGGCGGTGGACTTGGCAATCATGTTCTCTAATGGGGGCATTCCGAAAGAAGAAGCGGTGTTACGAGCTCGTAAGGGGCTTAAGGCGACGAATGCTGAGATTCGATCTCTCGAACTCCTGATGAATATGGAGCCTGAGACATCCCTAGTCAGCATTGGAGAAGTCAGAAGATTTCATACTGCGATTGATCCTTCTCAAAAAGAAGACGTACTGGATTATCTAGAAGCTATCGGGCATGACAGGAGAGCTTACGTCGATGCCGTGGAGCGGCCAAGTGACGGAGGACGTGCCCTTGTCGATGGGCGTATTCTTGCAGAAGAGACGCTCCTTGAGCCCGGAGTAAGACTTGGAAGGCTCAAAGATTTCCTTCACAGAATGCAAATCGAAAGAGGGCTATCGAATAGTAGCGAGATACTCGGCCTTATTTCGGAAATAGACTGGGAAAACGGGGATCCCTTGTCGTGGCCAAAGATGGTCTGGCCTTGATCAGATTCCCTCAGCGAGGAATTCGATATATTCCTCGGGAGACAGGAAATGATCATCATCATAGTCGTGGGGCCTGACGATCATTAGCCAGCCATCGCCGTATGCTTCCGTGTTGACCATGTCCGGCGAGTCTTCGACTTCACCATTCAATTCCAAAATGCCGCAAGGAAAGGGGCTGTCCAGAAGAATCACGTCGTCACTTGTTCTCAGTGTTACGAGTATGTCTTCATCTGACAACTCGCCCTCGAAAGAGGATTTCTTCTCAGATGGTTTATCTGCGGGGTCTTCGAAGCCCTCTAGTTCCTGTAGATTTGGCAGAGTGACGCGAATAAATTCGCCCCATACTGCTGCGACGTACTCGCTTACTCCGACTTTGACAGACGTCTGCACATTGCCATCTTCATCCTCTTCTCTATCGATAACTTGGAGCCATAGGTGCTCCTTTGTATATCTCCTATCTTCTGCAACACTGAACTCGATGTCATCGTCACTGGCCATGTCAATCCGACTCGCGGGCCGTACCATCTTAACTTGAATTATTCGACTCTACAGCAAATTGTGTATTATCGTCAATACGATGGATTAACAACCCTGGGCTTACTCTTAGAGTCGGGGCGGATATGGATTTCAAAGAGACAGACGAACAAGCCATGATCAGACAGATGGTTAGAGATTTCGCTGAGGAGGTTCTTGCGCCGACTGCTGCATTGAGGGACAAAGAACAACGTCCTCCACTCGATGAATGGGAATCGTTCTGCCAGCTAGGGCTACAGTCAATGACCATCCCTGAAGAGTACGGGGGCAATCCTATCGATGATATCTCTGAGGCAATTGTTGTAGAAGAGCTTGCAAGGGTAGATGCCTCTTTCTCAGTCATGTTTTGTGTGCACGTTGGTCTGTGCGCCGCCACAATATCGATTCACGGCGATGATGGTCAGAAAACGAAATATCTGCCTCGCTTAGCAGCGGGCGAGGTCGGGGCATACTCTCTCTCGGAGGCTGGTTCGGGTACCGATGCTGCTGCAATGAGTTGCACTGCAAAGTTGAGCGAAGATGGGGCCCATTACATACTGAATGGGGAAAAAATGTGGGTTACCAATGGAAGTAGTGCGGGGATATATGTTCTATTCGCAAAGGATGTCGATCATCCAGAATATGGATCTAGAAGCCATGGCGGAACTACGGCTTTCATAGTGGAGAAGGGTTTCGATGGATTCTCTGTAGGGAAGAAAGAAGATAAGCTAGGAATCAGATCCTCTGATACCTGCTCTTTGGTTTTGAAAGACTGCAAGGTACCTGTTGAAAATGTACTCAGAGGTGCAGGAGAGGGTTTTCCCATCGCCATGAATGCGTTGGATAACTCCAGAATAGGAATCGCTGCACAGGCCCTCGGAATTGCGCAGGGCGCATATGAAACTGCATTAGATTACGCTCAACAGAGAACAACATTTGGGAAATCGATATCGAGGCATCAATCCATTGGAAATTATCTTGCAGATATGGCCACCAAGATTTCAGCTGCGAGGTTGGTTGTCTACAAAGCATCATGGGCGAAACAGCAACACTACCACGCAGGAGGGCCTAGGCACACCATGGAGGCCTCGATAGCCAAGCTGTTGGCTGGAGACACCGCCATGTGGGTTGCTGAGAGAGCTGTCCAGGTTCTTGGAGGGTACGGATACACCACTGATTTCCCAGCTGAAAGATTCTTCAGAGATGCCAAAATCACACAAATCTACGAAGGTACGCAAGAGGTTCAGAGGATTGTAATTAACAGATCGATATCCTCTAAAAATTGAGAATAAGGGGCATTCTTGATACCTGTCAATACGGATTCACTTAATCTTCTTCGTAATAGTGGCTCAAATTAAACTCCATCAAGACGGGAAGTTCTTTGTTTTCAAAGTTGAAGATGGCCTGATTTTCCCAGACAGATCCGTTTTCAGATTCTGAGCCGTCCCATGAAATCATATCTGCACCCCAATAGCAAAAACCGATTCCGGCATCGACATCAAAAATCTGCTTTTTGAGGTCGTGAAGAAAGGCCCTCTGCCCTTCAGGACTTGCGGGGTATTCTGGGAGAATCAACTGATTTTCAGACCCCAAGATATTGTTTGTCCAATCATTCCAATCGAGAGTGAAGGGGTATGCCGTCTCAGCGATTAGGACCTCTTTACCAGTATTTTCTGCTAGATTTTCCAATACTTCTCCTACATTTTCAATTGATTTCCCGTGCCAAAGAGGGTAGTATGAGATTCCAGCCACATCGTAATCAATGTGCTTGACCTGATCGAAAAATGAGGATGATGACTCAAGGCCCGCAAAATGAAGTATTATTTTGGCTCTGTCTGAGCTATCCCTGACTCCATCGGACCCCTGTTCGAGAATCTCAAGAAATTGAGTCACGTTGTGATGGATGTTGCCATGGGGGAATAACATCCCGTTGTTCACTTCGTTTCCTATCTGGATGAAATCTGGATCGATTTCTGTGACCATATATCTTGTGTATTCGTAAACCTCGATTTTCAGTCTTTCGAAATCAAGCGACTCCCAAATGATAGGCGTCTTTTGTTGGCTTGGGTCGGCCCATGTATCGGAATAATGCGGGCATAGCCAAATCTTCAACCCCTTTGATTTTAGTAAATTGGAGAATTCCGAAACTTGAGTCAATGAAGAGGGATTATCGGAGAGGTTGTTCCATATTCTCAGCCTAACCGTATTGACTCCATTCTGAATCAGAGAGTCGATGAAATCAACTTGATCCCCGTTTCGATCAAAATAGGTATGATTGAACTCGGATATCAGTGGATAATATGAGATATCCACGGCTGAAATCTTGTTTTTATCGATCTCGAGTTGATTCTGTGCATCGCCGCTTGCATTCTCATCTTCATTACTCACACAGCCCGGCATGATTCCGACGAGGATGATCAGTACGACAAGCCAAGATCGCCATATCATGTATACTGAGTCGAGGCTCTAATGATAAAATATGACTCAGGCTAATTGATCCAGGAGTATCGTCTCTCCCCTTCCAAATGGCCTTCAGCGCCTATTGAGATAAGAGCAAATTCTCCTGAAGGAGAAATCACGGATGATCCTTTGGAGCCTCGATGCAGTGCTTCATAGATTGATTTGTCTATCGGTTGGCGGTCATCGATTCTTGAAAATAATGAAAATCGTGATGCGATATGTTTCCATTCTGGTTGGATTATTCCCTCGAAAACCTTGGCCTTTGCTCCTGAACCATAACCACAGAGTCCTATTCTGCTTCCTTTCATATCTTGGTTCTCATTGAAATCGGACTCCAACGCAGACATTAATGCAAGAAATATTGACCCTGTGTATTGATTTCCAACCATAGAGGATGCTCTCTGTGTCTTTTCGATCCTTTCCTCGACGAACTGTTTGAAATGATCGGTCTTGGATATCTTCCTTCGATATCCGTCGTTTGCTGACTCGAACTCTGAATCGCCTACTAAGCCTTCTTGGAAGTCCGTCCTGACCGGTTCAGGGCCTATCTCTGATTCTATCTCGTCCCATACAGGGAGGTTTCTGCGATCATGGCGAAAGACATCCGGAAACATTCTTTTTGCCTGGAAGGCATATGGGAGATGGACAATTATTCTCGCCCATTGATCTGTCAGTATTTTATCTTCGTCGGGATCGTATCTTCCTTCGGACATTGCTTTGGAGCGGAAATTGATGAATGCATATTTCACGGATTCTGAGTAACATCTATTGGAAAACGCTCCATCGAAAACGGGAGTGTCCTTGTGCACCTTGAGAGTCTCGGATTCGAATAATGTGTGGTCCCTCTTATCCGACTTGTCGATCATCCTCATGATCTTCTCAGAGAGATTCTTCCTGAGGTTTTGACCCGCTTCAGAAGCAAGTTCAAGCACTGTATCGACTATTGATCGCCTAGATATCTCTCTTCTGGGTTTGAAGAAATCATGAACGGGCATGGTGGACACGCCCCATATGTCTGGTATCACGAGTAATCTCGGATTATGGCGAATGAGAATTGCTCCTCCACCGGCTCCTTGGGTGTATTCTCCAGATGAGCCCAAGTCGTACTTCGCATTATCAGCAAAAACCACTATTCCTATTCTATCTTGATCTGGGCCCCCTCTTGCAACCCAATCCAGCGTATTATGCATGGCATCAACAGCACCAATGCAAGCGAATGTCATGTCTACAACATCACAATTCCTGAAACAGTCGACTCCATACTTCTTTGCATACCTCTGTTCGAGCATATCCATGATGTAGGTGGCAGTTGGTTTTGAGCCATCGAGTGCAGATTCGGTCCCAAGATATATTCTGCCAATTTTTTCAGGTTCTATCTTATTCCTGTCTATGACCCTGGCTACAGCATTTGCACCCATTGTCGCTGTATCTTCGTGGACGTCGGGTATGGCCATTGCAGAGAGCCCCAGACCCCTGTTCAACTTACCATAATCCGCGCCTCTGAATTCTGCGAAATCCTTGATATCAAAGTAAAGGCGGGGTATGTGAATTGCGATATCGTCGATACCCACTGACTGAACCATCGCGTGGACGCCCTTGATTTGCTATTTAGCGAAATCGCCATTCATGCTACTCTTGAGGCGCAGTACAGGGCAATACCTGTTTAGCCAGTGATATCCATTATCTGTTTCATTAATGGATTATTTGAGTCGAAATGTTCTCTCAGAGGTTCAAGGATTTCAGAAAGAGAGTCTGCAGCAGCCATCTTAAGATCGAATGGGTGTAAATCACCATTTGATACCGCCTTTGTCAATTCCTCGATATCGCTCCATTCCGAAGGCTCGCCGAACTCTGGCTTGGGAGTGACCGTCATACTTCCGAGCTGCGGGAGTATGATGTGATTGATAATCTCGTAGACTGGTGAATCTGTATCTTGTACATCGAGAAATGCCTTTCGAAGTTTCTTGCGCAAAGCCTTGTGGGAATCGTGTAGTATTATCGCATTAGAGGGATCTGACTTGGACATCTTGTAATCGAATGAATCCATACGGCCGCCTTGTTTTCCCTTCAGTCCAGAAAGCATTGGCGTGTGGATGCATGTTGCCTTATGCCAGCCATTCCTGTCTGCCACGTCACGCATGTACATGTGGGCCTTTCTTTGATCCATTCCCCCGAAGGCTATGTCGACTTTGAGTCGAAAAATATCTGCAGCCTGCATGGGAGGATAGAAAAATGCGGCTAAGTCGTCATCAGATGAGTCCTCGGTCCTCCCCATTATGCTAAATGTACGTCTAGCTCTAGCCAAGCTCATTCCCTTTGAACATCTCAAAACGGTCTCCCAGTAGGTGCCCTCATCCATCAAATCACTTGCTCTTAGAAATCTGATCTGACCTGCTGATTCACCTTCCTTGGGTTGGCCCAGGAGGACTCGGAAAACCTCTGACATGTAGTCGGCAGCTGTAGATATTTTCTCCATATCTCGACCGAACTTGTCGTTTACCCATGCGTGCCAATCAGCCAATAGTATAGTGACGTTGACGCCCTCCCTAAGCATATTACCGATGCAGTCTGCTATCAGCATCCATCCAAGGTGCGCCTTGCCGCTTGGTTCAAGGCCGATATATGCTCGAATGATGTCGTCGCCTCCCGCACTTGGCGAGCCATCGATTACGGAAGCGACGTGATTGGCGCCGACGACCTCTTCGACATTAGCAAACATACGGACCATGACGGCATTGGCAGCCTCGCTGAATCCGTCTGATTTTTCCATATCGAATCCTCACGCGCTCAGTAGTTTACCGAGCTTCTCTGCTCTTCCAGCCGCGCGGGTGTTTTCCCCGTTCTCCAATGCCTCTTCTATTTCCTCAATTAGTGCGTTTGCCTTTGACTTCACATCTTCCGCCAAGTTCTCTGACATCGACATGAAATGCCGAGCTGATGAGACGCCTGACTTTGCTTTTGTTGCCTTCTTGGCCCATTCTTTTGCTTTGTCGCCTCTCTGCTTTGAGTTGTATCCTGTTGCCTCATCGAGAAACTGTGTCCATCGCTTTCTAGCATCCATAGCAGCGCGTACCGCATCCGGATCATCGAAATTTGGAGGGACGTTTGTTATGTCGACTCTCAACGCACCTGAATCGTCATACTTTCCTTCGATGGAGGTCATGATTCCGTGGGAAGCTACAAATGCATCTGCATCAATCTTTTCGACGTCGTCGAAATATCTCTTTGCAAGGGCCGATAGCCCTCCGTCTGCTGCCACTGTCTTGACTACTCCTCGCTTTACATCGAAGCGCTCCATGTGCCGTGGGATGTCCGAGGGGATTTGAAGGCTGTCCGTGGTGGGCATGCCTACCTGCTGAACGCAGTGGCTAAGCGGGATGAGTCGTGTCGAGCATCATGGCCGCAAGGTTGCTGGTGTTTCTGATGTTGCTAGGGATGGCCCCTACAGCGAATGCAGAAGATGGTTCAGTGATGAGGATAGATCACTCGTTTACATTGATGGAATATGATCCAGGGATAGAAGATGCTGCTATTCATCCGGCTTCGAATTGGGTTGTGATAGTAGGTGCAGAAGGATATGCTGTGTCGATGGATAAGTCATCTCCAAGCACCATGATACCTCTTGCAGATATCTCGGATTCGGATCTGTTAGATTCTGATTACCACCCTGGTGGCAACACAGCGCTGATTGTGGGTGAAAACGGATCAGTCCTCAGGTATGCGATTTCAGACCATTCGATAGAGAGGGCGACATCGGCTCAGTCAGTAGGGTACGACACCATGCAGGCCGTATCCTGGAATGCGAATGGCGAATGGGCATATCTGGGAAGTTCGGATGGCACCCTGTATCGCATGCGTCCAGCGGGAAATGGTAGTTCGGAGATTGTGCCCATGCCAGGCACTGGCGGATCACCAATATCGAGTATAGACTGTCTTCCTGATCCGTTTGTGTGTTTGGTGGCATCCGCAGAGGAGGGCATCGGGATGATCGATAGGGACCACATTCTATCTTGGATCGGGGGGAGTGGCTCATCTTGGTCGGATATTGTTTGCAGATCTGGGGGGGTACCTGTTTGTATTGCGATATCCATGGATCGATCGATTGCAGAAATTAATTTTGAGTCAGGAGTAGTTGGGTTGAACATGCAGACTTTGGAGGGAATCGATGGAACGCCTCGCTCTATCTCGTTGACCTCTTCGGATCAAATTCTAATCACGGCAACACCTGCTGAAATCATGGAACACCGGCCTTTAGGGGGCGGCACATTCACCTGGCTCACCAATGAGGCGATTGTTGGCCAATCATTCGGCGTGAGTGGTTCCACCATAACAGGGGTGTGGGATGGCGATAGCGGCAACCACTGGATAATGACTCGAGATGGAACTGTTGCGCTACTGGTTCCTGAAGAGGCGGGTGTGGCTCAAGGATTGCCGAAATTGGTGACCATGCTATCATTTGGAATCATGGGCGTGATGGCCATAGGGATATGGTCTACTAGATCGAGTAGATGAAATCGAAGTGCGAACCTTGAAGGGACTCTGCCTCGGCGGGTGTAACGATATTATGGGATACGAGGCACTCGACTTCTACGATGTTGATTCACTCCTTACAGATGAAGAACGCATGATTCGCGACGCCGTGAGAGACTGGGTGGATGAATCAGTTATTCCAAAAATAGAGAATGCTTGCAGAGAGGGGGTCTTCCTAGATGAGTGGCGCCAGGAGCTTGGCGGCATGGGGATATTGGGAGCCCCATTGAAGGGATATGGGTGCCCCGGACTTTCTTACACTGCCTACGGCGTGATTTGCCGGGAATTGGAAAGGGGAGATAGCGGAATCAGATCCTTCGCAAGTGTGCAAGGTTCTCTTGCGATGTACCCAATATGGGATTTCGGAAGTGAGGAACAGAAAGAGAAGTATCTACCCAAGATGGCAAGTGGAGAGCTAATCGGTTGCTTCGGATTAACTGAACCAGACTACGGATCGAATCCCGGCGACATGGTGACCAAGGCTGAAGAGGATGATGACCACTATATTCTGAATGGTGCGAAGATGTGGATCACAAATGGGACTATTGCCGATTTGGCAGTAGTCTGGGCCAAACTAGACGGAGTCATCAGAGGTTTCATCGTCGAGAAAGGGGATGAGGGTTTCTCTGCACCAGAGATGAAAGGGAAGCATTCGCTAAAGGCTAGCGTCACATCAGAACTTGTATTCCAAGACTGCAAGATTCCAAAAGATAGAATCCTTCCGGGCGTTAAAGGGCTCAGAGGGCCCTTTTCATGTCTCAACAATGCTAGATTTGGGATCTCATGGGGCGCGGTTGGCGCTGCTCAGTCATGCTTCGACTCAGCGAGGAGCTATGCGATGAGTCGGATTCAATTCGATCATCCAATAGCGGCTTACCAGTTGGTGCAGAATAAATTGGCCTGGATGCTTCGCGAGATCACAAAGGCGCAACTTCTCGCATACCACCTGGGCGTCAAGAAGGATTCAGGAGAATGGGTGCCTGAACACATATCTCTTGCGAAAATGAACAATGTGGACATAGCTCTCGAAATTGCGCGGGTTGCTAGAGACATCCACGGTGCGAATGGTATACTGGATGAATATCCTGTCATGCGGCACATGGCAAATCTCGAATCTGTCAAGACGTACGAGGGGACTCACGACATACACAATCTGATATTAGGAAGACACATAACCGGCATTCAGGCTTTTACAAGAGAAGCCTGATTCCGTTGTATTGATAGGGCTGCTACTGAAGCGACGTATGGTGATCGCATGAAGGTAGCCGTCCTAATCAAGCAAGTACCAGACACAACAGCAAGAATCAGTATATCCGGTGGATTGGTAGACGAGGGCTCTATATCGAAATGGACGATCAGCCCGTATGATGAATACGCCCTTGAAGCCGCACTTAAATTGCAAAGCGAATCAGGGGCGAAGGTAGTTGCAATTACGCTTGGACCGCAGCGTTCTTCCAAGTCTCTTATCGACGCCGCAGCGGTTGGCGCTGATGAGCTGATGCACGTATTGTATGAGGGGGATACGGGGTCACTATCTCTTCAGAGTGCTCTGGCGGCTGCTGTCCGTAAATCAGAAGCGGATATCGTTCTCGCAGGTAAGCAAGCAGCAGACACCAACTCTGGCTCTACAGCGCCAGGGGTTGCACAGATGCTAGGCCTTCCCTGTGTGGGCCTTGTCTCAGAGGTAAAAGTGGTTGACGGCAACTTCGTGGCAACTCGGTCGACTTCTTCGGGCATGGAACGTGTTTCGGTGAATGGCCCATGCGTATTTGCATTCGACAAAGGTGATGAAGAGCTACGAAGGCCGAATGTGAGAGGCATCATGATGGCTAAAAAGAAGCCTATAGAGTCGCTATCACCTGCTGATCTCGGTGTTTCGATGGAAGATGGCGGCGTAAATGTCGAATCAGTCGGATACCCTCCAGAGAAACCTGCCGGGCAGACATTCCAAGGTGCGGCTTCTGCCTCTGAAGTCGTAACCAAACTGAGAGAAGAGGCTAACGTAATCTGAGGAGGTCATGACATGAGTGTAACAATCGTTTCAGAACCGCATGAAGAAGGAATGCACCCTACCTTGCCGCAATTAGTGAGGGCGGCATCGATTATCGGTGGATCATGTACTGTAATCATACCCGGCGGAAATGGTGCTGATGAGGCGTCGAAAATACAGGGTGTTGAGAAGGTCATAAAACTCAATGGGGCCTGCTTTTCAGTATTCGATTCATCGACATGGTCAGCGGCAATATCAGGTCTTGTCGATGGCACTGTGCTGATGGCTACTACCCCTATAGGGAGGGAGCTTTCAGCGAGTATTGCAGCAGGTCTTGGGCGTTCAGTTGTGCAGGATGTGACGTCTATAGCCCCAGGGTTAAAGCTCGAGAGACCATCCTACTCCGGCAAGGCTGTAGAAAGTATCTCCGTGAGTGGTGATGCAGTCATTACAATCCGTCCGAACGCAATTGAATCAGCGGAATCTGGGGGTTCTGCAGATGTTTCGACGGTTGATTCCGGAGAGAATTTGAAAATTGCAATCTTAGAAGCAATTGCCAAGGCAGGAGAACGTCTCGACGTCTCGGAAGCTGACATCATAATTTCAGGGGGAAGGGGCCTTGGAGATCAATCTAATTTTGAAAAACTGGAATCTGTTGCTGATTCTCTCGGTGCCGCAGTAGGTGCTAGTCGTGCAGTTGTAGACGAATGGGGTCTTCCCCACAGCATGCAAGTTGGCCAAACGGGTAAAACCGTCACCCCATCCCTCTACATTGCAGTCGGAATATCTGGTGCGATTCAGCACCTAGCCGGTATGCGATCAAGCAGATACATTCTCGCCATCAACAAGGATCCAGAAGCACCTATCTTCGGTGTTGCCGACTACGGGATTGTTGCTCAGTGGGAAGACGCGCTGCCAATCCTGCATGAGGCCATCAAGTCTCTTCCGTGATCCTCAAAGCGATCACGGCGATGTGATCTACGTCTGAGATTTCGATATCATGGCTATTTATCGACCATCTTGATCCCATAGCGACCCATGATTTTCCATCATACGTGATGTCCTTCGAAATTGACATGCCAATACCGAGGGCTTTCGAAATAGCTTCTTTCGACATCCATATCAGGAGTCTTGAGCGCTCGTCATAAGCATCATTTTGTTCCTCTTCATTCAATATCAGATTCAATGCCCCCTGGGATACTTTCCGATTTCTAGGTTCCAGATCCACCCCCACAGGCATATCGGGGGGCGCTATCACAGCCACAGCCCCATGATCAGAATGAGATATGCTACATCTCTGAAAAATTCGACCATCACGAATCAGACAACCGCCTAAGTCAGGCACAATTTGGAAAATGTCGCCGTCTCTAGACTGCGAAATTTTTGAAAGAGCGTGTCTCCCTGAAATATGATGTAGTATTCTTTTGGGGCTCTTGGAGGCCATTATTTTAGGATCTAGAAGAGGGGGTTTGGTTGTATCTTCAGAATGAGCAGAATGCTCCACAAAATGGATCTTAAATGATTTTTCATTTGATACGAGCTTAGAGGCACGTTGGAGCATATTCCCTACTCCACATCTATCAAACCTGGGCGCTCGCTAGCATCCAGGGTTGTCATTGATTTCATCATGAGGTCATCAATTTTGAGCACAGGAGTGCCATCGAGTCTTATTACTGAATCGTGAAGAGTGGAAGAATCGGGTGAAGACCCGGTTCTAACGGACAAGACGGTTATCGAACCGTCTGAAATCTCTCCTGGCAAGACTATCCTACGTGCGCCCACGGGGAGCGAGTCGGTACCATCGATATCCATTGATGTTAGACCAGCTGCCTGGAAACATGACTCGATGAGCATAGGGTGTGCTATCATCTTGGGTTGCTTTTCACCCGCTCCCATATTGAATAACTCTGGATTGGGGATGTCTCCGACAGCGTGTACACGTGCTTCGATTCCCCGGCTGTTTTCATTCTGAATGGATGCTACCACTCCAATCAATGGTTGGAATCTTGGCCCATGAAACATGTGATTGTAGATATCTGCTGAGGCAAGTATTCTTGATCCGTCTTCTTCCTCCGGGATAATGTCAGGAATTGATTCAATTTCCACAGAAGGACGCAATATTGCAATGGCCTTGTGATGGATTATCGATTGCTTGAGCCCTCCGGGGGCCATGGACTCTATGGTGCAAGAAAATGCTATCTCAGCGCCATCGTGCTGGATGGATTCAACAGTACAACGAATTTCCTTAGTCCCTCTAGTAATTTTCACGGGTATTCCGAACTCAACATTCTCGAAGCTGGCAACTTTGCCATTATTCGAACACAGGCTAACAGTCTCAGCCATCATCTCAAGAGCCATTACCCCTGGAAAGTATGGCACTCCAGATATTGAGTGGTCTCTGAGATATGTGTGTGAATCCGGATCCAGGACGATAGAGGCAACTGCCTTCACATCGATATCGCATTTGAGTATCTGCTGAATCATCGGGAAGGTAAGAGGGTCACCATAATTAGAAGACGCGCTTGGAGGCAGATGGACTTCTTTTCTTCTTACTGATTTTCTGTGATCTAGAGAGCCCATTTTTCCCGCGATAAGGACTGGCGTGCCTGCTGACCCCAATACCTCTTCAACGAACATACGGGCACCTTCGTCGACGGGTATCATATCCACTCCTGCACGATCAAATACAGTTTCCAGCGATCCCCTTGTAGCCATCCCCGCACCGGCCCAAGGCGACCAAGCAATTGAGATAGAGACCGTGTCTTCCGAGGATATCCTGGTATGTTCGGCATCCAATATCCTGTTCGCTGCACAGTAGTCTAGTTGGGCTGCATTGCCCAATCTTCCGGCTACGGACGTGAATGAACATGCGAATCTAACTGGCTGCTTTCTCGAAGATATCGAATCATAAATCGACAGCCAGCCGCCTACTTTTACGCCCATGACCTTCTGTACGATTTCGTCCGACTTTGAATCGAAAGGTGTGGAGTCCTCAATACCTGCGCCGTGCACTATACCAGTTATGGGCCCGTAATTACGGATGATTGAGTCGATAGCTGTATCTACAGACGTCCTTGATGTGACATCGACTGAGACGTATTCTGCGATGGCTCCGGCGGCTCTGAGTCTCGAAAGAGTAGAATGAATCCCGATGGCCCGTTTCTTAGATTGCCAGGCATCATCCCACTGCTTTAGAGTGACTTTCCCGGAGCTGCTGATTGAATCTAGATGTTGCTTTAATCGGGTCTTTTCGTCCTCCATGTCCTCCTCATCTGAATTCGCTAGATTGGCCAATTCCGGGTCCAAGGCGGTCCTGCCGAGCAAGATGAATGTAGGCGAATCGGATTTCTCACTTGATGCAAGGCGTATCATGCATTCTGCAGTAACCCCTGCAGCCCCACCACTCACAATCCATACGTCGCTAGGATTGAGGGATATCTGAGGTGAAGGAGCATCTGAAATTCTTAGGGCAATTCTTTGTCTCTTTAGATCGGCATCGATACCCACCTCAATCGGTCCTGTCTTCCTGGTCATCTCTGCAAGTATTGCGAGTGCGGCAGACTCAGGATTATCGAGTAATTCTGGATTTAAATCGACTGCTCTGATTGTCACATTGGGACGCTCTCTACCGTAACTCATTGCGACTCCGTGTGCCCCTGCAGCTGCTGAGTTCAGGTCCCCTCCAGAAAAACCATGGGCACCGTCCAATGCAGAAACTGTCACAAATGTTTGAAATTGAAGGTCGGCATTGGTGTCGAAATCTTTCAGGAGCGAATGTGTCGATACGGCCCATCCCAATGGGTCCGGATCGCTTGTCAATGTCCCCTCTGCGTCAAGGGGAGTCAAATGGATAACTGCTGTATCCACGTTTCTTATCTCCTCATTTCCACCCTCGTCCACGAAAATGGGGCTTACACCCAGTGGCTGGAGTTTTAGTGATAGGGCGTCGGCTACGCCCCTTTGGTCCCTGGTGATAAGAATCTGCGAAGGCAAATTACCCATAGCCAGAGGAGCCATATTTTCGATTTCGATCCTATGTCTGTGGATTTCAGGAAAGTCATAAGAATCATTCTTGTTTTGGGTACCTGGGTTGCGTGGGAGAGTGGTTTCCCTGCCATTGAATCCAGACACGTAGGAGACGACATGCCCCAGTGTAGGGTGATCTCTTATCTGAAATCCCTCATCCACTTCTAGATTGAATTCAGATCTTATGTCCGACATTATCTCTGCCTGTTTGATCGAGTCGATTCCCAGCTCGCCCTCCATGTCCGCATCCAATTCAATGAATTCTTGAGGGTAGCCGGTGTGCAGCACTACGATTGGGAGGATTCGGGAAAGTATCTCTTCATCGGATTGTGATTTCACCGGCTCAGCAGTCACATTACTATTTTCACGCGGAACAGGCGCATCAAGAGATTTCTGTTTGCCGGAGTCTGGCTGTTGAGTGGTTTGGACTCCGTTCATTGATGAGATGTAAACTAGGATATGGGCTAATGTTGGGTGGTCTCTGAGTTGGAATTCTTCATCCAAAGGCAATGCAAATGTCGATCTTATCTCTGCCATTATTTCTGCTTGCTTGATCGAGTCGATTCCCAGCTCGCCCTCCATGTCCGCATCCATTTCAATGAATTCTTGAGGGTAGCCGGTGAATTCAGCTACGATTTCCAATACTTTAACGCGAGTGTCGTCAATATCGGAAGGGATTTTCAAACCGGCAGATTTCGGCTTGGTTGCAGGTGCTATTTCCAGAGTTTTGGTCTTAGCTGGTTGAATGATTGGCCTGATATTTTCATCGGGCTTTGAATGGATGATCAGTTCAGAAATGGGTTCTGGCGAATATTCCTCTCCTGCGATGCCCCCGACCAGATTTTCATCAGCATCGACATATGCTACGAGTTTCCTTTTGATGACTCTGAGGTCGACGTTGGTTCCTCCACTTGCCTGAAGAGTCCAATTAGATATCCTGTTGATATCGAACCTCTCTGTATCGGAAACAGCAATTCTACGCATAAGTGTGAGTGCGATCTGGCTACCGAACCCTGCGCCGTGCCTCAGTGCAAGATCCAAATTATGTTGGCCGCCTTTGCAGAGATTGAGAGTTCCGAGGGCAGGGTCGTCAACCATGTGATTGGCAACAGGCGGTAGGATTCCTGCAGCGAGACCCCTGATAACCACTGCATCCTCTAAACCAACACCCATCGGGTGGCCTGTGTATCCCTTTGCATTAGTGATTAAGATATCAGATGCATTTCTCCCGAATACATGTCGAAGAGCGCTTACCTCAGCTGATGCTGAGCCTCCTCTCGGTGGGGTATATGGCTCATGAGACATGAATGTCATACGATTTGCCATATCGGTTCTTTCGAGGCCCCATCGATCTTCCATACGAGAGACGAATGATTCCATTACGGATGCTGCATGTTCTGTATCGAGGCGTGTTGGGTGGAATGCGCTGTTGGCAATCTCTGCCCCAAGCAGTTCGACATATGGTACGATGCCTCGATCTTTCGTGTCCTCGAGACGCTCCAATACGAAACCGGCTCCGCCCATTCCGAGAAGCATGCCGTGGCGACGTGCGTCGAAGGGCAAAGCGACTTCTTCCACGGTATTACCCATCGCATGGGCGCCGGCCCCAGCAAATCCTGAACCAATCCAAGGCATCAACGTATCCGAGGTAGAGTCGTCTCCGCTGACAATTATTACCCTGTCACATCGGCCTCTTGCCATCCAGTCCTCGGCTATTGCGAATGCTGCTGGAGTCGATGCGCAAGCATTGTTTATTGCCAAATTAGGGCCTCTTGCTCCGACCCATGATGCGAATTGGCTGTGGCCCATGGACAAAACCTGGAGCAGATACTTCCTATCGAATTGTGATTCTTCAGAATTGCTATCCTTCAACGCATGCTCAATTGCTTTCTCAAGTCCTGGGAAAACTGACGCGAATATCACTCCAGTTCGATCACGCTCACTTTCTGGGAGTGCCCATCTTCGAATTACCCTCATCCCAGAGCTATTGGTTTGCTCGATGGGAAACAAAGGCAGACCTGCGTCTCTCAGGGCCTCGAGTCCTGAAGCGAATGCTAGCGAAGTAGCGATATCAAAGGCTTCAACCAACTTTGGGTCGATACCATACTGCTCAATCAGGTCAAAGACTCCGCCTCTGCCAGCGAGTTGGGGTACTGTCTCGAACGTATCGGCAGAAACCAATCTTGAGGTTCCGTCCTCGCTTTTTACAAGACGAACAATTTTCTTGTCGACTAGCTTTTGCTTCATTTCAGTCGAAAGCTCAGAAATCAGATTTCTGCCTGCTAGAATCGCATCCCACACTCCTTCATCGAAGACCTCGCTCATTCCGGGTACGCCCAAAGATACCCCGCTTACCACGGGGGCCTCTGGGATTGCAGACTCAAATTTCTCAGGGGTTGTCTTCGGACCGTACCACTCGACTAAATCCTCTACAGTCGAAATTCGCTCGGGTTTTAATCCTGTGAATTTTCCATACTTCGAGAGTTTTTCTACTACTCTCGGAAGCATCGAATCGTCGAATCCTAGCTCCGTTAGATCCACTCTACCCCTCAATACATTGGCAGGATAACCGGTTTCTTCTGCAAGTATTCTGGCGACCGTGTCTGCAGATTTCAACATGGGGTCAGAAGTTACGACATAGCGGCCACTGCTGTTCTCCCTCGGTGCTCTGGGCAAGGGCCTGGAGCGAGTTCTGAGAGCCTCTAAATCGTTAGACTCCGAACTCATATCGATATCTGAAGGTCTAGATCTAAATTCGGAAGAGAGAATATTGGCTCCCCACTCATCCATGATTGGTTGTTTCCCATTTATCGAAAGGAATGCGAGGGCTCCGAGGAATGTTGCTATGCCTCCTACCTTTGGATGATTTGTCGTTGAAGATTTGGCATTGTCCCCCAGTATGTCGCTAACCGTTGACGAGAGTGCCCGCTTTGGACCGACCTCCAGGAATAGTCTTGCACCAGAGGCATACATGGTCTCTATCTGATCTATCCAGTTTACAGGGGAAGACATCTGTGGAGCCAACTTCTCCAATATGGATGATCTGACATTCTCGGCTTCTAATGGGTAAAACGAGCCATCCACATTGGCTGTTATCGGAATATCTGGGAGAGATATATCGATCGATTCAAGAAATCGCTTCAGTGGCCCATTTGCAGGTGCGACTATCTCTGTGTGGAACGCATGACTGGTCTGTAACGGGATGACTGTTGCTCCAGCATCAGATAGTACTTTCATTGCTAATCTGACTGCTTCGGTTTCTCCTGCAATCACTGTGGAATTTGGACTGTTTCTATTAGCGGCTATCACGTACCCATCTATCTGGCTAATTGCCTCTATGACCCTGTCTGCAGGAGCTCCCACAGCAGCCATGAGCCCTGGGTCTGGTACATCCACGGAACCCATCTCGGTCCCCCTGGCTGCTGCTGCCCTCATTGCGTCTTGGAAACTCAGAATTCCCGAGACCATCAAGGCAGCATACTCTCCGAGGCTATGTCCTGCAACCATATCTGGCCTGATTCGGTGTTCTGCTAGGAGTCGATCTATTGCTAAATCTGCAGTGAGCATGGCTGGTTGGGTGTACTCTGTTTGGGTAAGTCTCCTCTGTGCCGCTTCCAAATCGGCGCCAGCGAGGTCGTTCGATAGAACTAGCCGCGAGAGAGAGTCTTGGATTACGGGATACATTATTTGGTCTGCTTCGGCCCATGTCGAACTTACCACTCGGTACCTCTGTGCTAAATCTAGAGTCATTCCTAGATACTGACTTCCTTGACCCGGGTACATGTGCACTAGTTTTGCATTGTCATCAACGGGTTTTGTCTCAATCAGAATCTGTTGGCTCTCCAAAAACAGATATCTTTCAGGATCTTCTATGCTATCTATAGCGATTGAAAGTCTCTTCTCCAACTGAGTCCATGTGACTGCAACCAATGACAATCTGATTCCTTTTGCTTTGAAGTCTGAAGAGTATAGAGGTAGTTCCCTAGAAAGTCGCCTACCAGCCGGACTTTCGTCGAATGTTGGCTTTCCGTTGAACAATTCTGAAGATGCGCGTTTGAGTTTCAAGAGCATGTCTTCTAAGCTATCTGCATTGAGAAGAAGTACTCCTCCTTCAAGGGCTTTCAGATGGTTCCATGAAAGTCGTTTGACATCTTCTGAATCAACTCTTCCAGCGAGTAAGTCAAGTCTGCTTCTCCAACTATTGGATAGTTCAGTGTGGACCTCTGGGTGGTATTGCTCAAGAGCGATATGGAAATTTGTACCACCGAATCCGAAGGCGCTTACACCTGCCCTCCTTGGATGCGAACTTGGCTCGGGCCAAGTTCCTGAAGTGGTCGGGACGTAAAATGGAACATTTGCCCATGGCACAGTGTCGTTAGGTTCCTCGAAACCGGCTGATGGGGGTATTGTCCTATTATGGAGCGCTAGAACTGCTTTGAGGATGCCTGCAAGGCCTGCTGCTGCTTTGAGATGTCCGATCTGGGACTTCACAGACCCTACTGCCACCGAACCGGGCAGCAATCTATCGCCATATGCTTCGGCCAAAGAAGCCAATTCTGTGGCGTCCCCTACAGATGTGCTAGTGCCGTGGGCCTCTATCAACTCGACACTGGAAAGATTGTACCCCGCCTGGGCGTACGCACGGTTAATCGCCTGGATTTGTCCTCGTTGACTGGGGGCAGTGATTCCCTTCCCACGGCCATCGCTACTTGCCCCTATCCCTCTTATTACAGAGTATATCCTATCATTATCAAGCAAGGCATCTTCGAGTCTCTTGAGAATTAAAGCCCCTGCTCCCTCCCCCATAACAAAGCCATTCGCACGACGGTCAAATGGAACTGAATGATTTGGGGACAGTGCTCCTATCGCACTAAATTTAGCGAATGTGGATGGATCCATGGTTCGATCTGCGGCGCCTGCAATCATCATGTCTACCTGTCTGGAATGCAAAAGATGGCATGCATCCAGGACGGCGGCAATTGCCGAAGCGCATGCTGCGTCTGTAGTGTAATTGGGACCTTGTAGATCTAGAAGATTGGCAACTCTTCCAGCAACGACATTAGCAAGTTCACCGGGCATTGTATCCTCATCAACTCGCGGGGATCCGTTCAGTATTGACTGCTTCAATTTTGAGAAGTCTTCTTTGGATATCCCCGACTCTCTAGCATGCCTCTCATACCTGTCTATGAGTACTCTCTCGGTAGAACGAGTTCTATTCTCGCCCCCCAACGCATTGGCGAAGATTACACCAGTGGTCTCCCTTGGAATTGAAAGCCTTGCATTTTCTCCGAGATATCCAGCGTCCTCGAGAGCTGCTGCTGAGACGCTGACAGCCCACTGCTGACATGGATCGATTTGAGGGAGTGAGCTTGGAGGGAGTCTCCATCTCCTCCAATCAAATTCATATCCATCGATCCATGCTCCAATTTTGCTGTAGGTCTTACCCTCGTCTACGTTCTTTGGGCCGCCTATGACCCAATGATCTTCAGAATTCCATCGATCATTAGGGAGTTGCTTTATGGAACATCTAGCATCCAAAATATTTTGCCAGAATTCAGAAGCATCATTTGCATCTGGAAGCAGGGCTCCCACGCCGATTATTGCGATGGGCTCGAACGCTTCATGGTCTGTGCCTGAAGATTTCATGCAATCACTCACTTATGTCATCGGGCACCATCGTAGAACTGTATCCGGCGTCTACGTGAATTATCTGAGCAGTGACTCCCGATGAGAGTGGACTTGCCAGCCATGCGGCGGTTCCAGCAACGTCCATTTGATCGACATTCCTGCGAAGGGGTGCGTTTCGTTCAACATGGGCCAATATACCGTCAAATCCAGGTATGCCTGAGGCCGCAAGAGTACGAATTGGGCCTGCACTGATTGCATTTACTCTGTGACCATCGGGGCCAAGCCTGGCAGCGATTTCTCTCACCCAAGCCTCTAGTGCTGCTTTTGCTACGCTCATCAAACCGTAGCTAGGGACATGTCTGGTGCTTGCAGCGTATGTGAGGGTGATTGTGGAAGAGTTTGGGGCTAAATGCGGCAGAGCGTGTCTGACAATACCTTGGAGGCTATGTGCACTTATTCTCAATGCTACATCCATCGGTTCCATATCTACGAAGAGGAGGTTCCTGTCGAATGCTTCTCTCGGAGCGAAACCAATTGCATGGACGATGATGTCTGCTTTGGCTCCGGGAGAATTTGCCTGCCATGATTTGAAGAAGGAAGCTGTTGAGCCCTCCACATTAACGTCTATTGGGTGTAATTCGGTCCCTTCGGGTAATGTGGCAACTAATTGCTGTATCCTACTTCTGAATCTTGGTTGGAAGCCCAAAACAAGGGAGCAGCCTGCTTGTGCGAGTCTCTGGCATATTGCATAGGCAATGCTATCTTCGGAAGCGACGCCGAAGACCAGTGCTTTCTTGCCATCGAGTTTCATGATGGAATCGCTCACCGTATCGACCGTAAGAAGCACAGGGAGAGGGGTTATTGACCGTTGGGCCTCAAAATAAGGGCTAGATGCCTTATATTTCACATAACTCTCAACGTCACAATAGCCTCGCTCATTGCATTTTTGTCATCTTTCACACGTAAACGAAAAACATGGGTTCCCTTTCTGACTCTGACCTTTATCCTGGAGGTGGAACCGACAACTCGTTCACGCTCATCCAGCCATTCCCAGACATTAATTTCACCATCTGGATCATATGATGCTCTCCCATCCAGTAATATTTCTGCAGTACCATCTTCGTCGGATGTTACCGTTAGGTCTTCGCCGGCATCTGCTACTGGCGGTAAATTGATCATTTTGGCCTCAGAAGCTAATTCTTCGAGAAGGTCGGTGTCCTCTTCATCCACTATCTGATCTTCGACCTCTTCGCTCATGTCGTCGAGAATCCTAGTTACCTCTTCGCCACTGTGCTCAAAACGGATGTTTTCTTCATCCTCGTAATTGGGGGCATCAATTGTTTCCTTGTTTTGAAATCCCACATTGGCCTCGTGCTCTACATCCCCTTGTGGATTGAATACCCATGCGGATACAGCGTCCGTTGAAGGATCCACGCATACCGCGATTGACCTCCCGTCGGATAAACGAGTGATTGAACGAGGGATGCCGTCCAGTTCACACTTCCAAAGTATTCGCCCGTCCCTGAGGCCGATTATATTGAACCAAATCCCTATACAAATTATCTCATCGGAGCATGACAATGTGCTAATGCGCTGGTCGTCTAACTGAATCCTACCAGATAGTTGACCAGATATCTCAATTTGAGTCACTCCACCCATCACATCGCCCACGATTACACCGCTTCGGGTGGGTGTCATTGACGATAATGGATGGTCCGTCTCAGAGCAATGTATCCGTCCACTGGAGACATCCCAACATTCTACCCTATTCTCCGGCACATGGCCACCAATTCCGTCCAGCGACCTTCGTGAGGCGACAAGGATTCCGGATGGACGGAATTCCATGCAGCTGATTGACTCGATCGATCCATCGGAAGGAGTTGATGTATGAACGATCTCGCCCTCATTCGCTATCCACAATGTTCCAAAAACACCTGAAGCTGCTATTGATTTGGAGTTAAGTCGGACGATTTCAGATTCGCCGAGCCCTTCGATGACACGAACGTTTTTGTCTTCATCCATCCACCTAACTTCTCCATCGCTGTCGAGTATCACTGCGCATTTATCTCCACTCAATATTGTCTCGATGGATGCTTCTGTCATACCAGAAAGTTCGATTCCTGACTCGGATAAAACCTCAATTCTGCCATCATTATGACCTAGGATGATGCCCATTTCAGTTACCGCAACTGCAGACAGAGATTCAGGAGTCACATGGGATGGAGGTTTTTCGGAAGAAAGTAGGTATTCGATTTTCGAGCCGTGTTTTGCAATCGCCAGGCCCCCGTCCGGAAGAGTACTCCATATGATGTCTGCAGATGGCTCCAAGATGAGTTCGGACTCCAAAAGGTGCCCGGGCATGATTCAGGGGGACGGGCTGAAGGCTTCATCGTTGTCCAGTATTCAAGATATAACAGGTTCAGCATCTTTCGCTGCGTCTTTCCTTCTAGATTCCAAACGATTCAGATATTCCTCATCAATGGTGCCAGCAACATACACCCCGTCAAAGCATGAGCAATCGAAGGTCACTTCTCGCTCTGCGGCGCCCAGACATGCAGTTACTAGATCATCGAGTTTCTGATAAATCATCCAATCCGCTCCGATGGCGTCACCTATCTCATCTACAGTTCGGTTATGAGCGATGTACTCTTCCCTAGCAGGCATATCAATTCCGTAGACATTGGGATGTATCACAGGGGGTGCACAACTGGCGAAAAAGACCTGTTCCGCCCCTGCGGACCTTGCCATCTCAACAATCCTCTTCGAGGTATTTCCGCGGACTATGCTATCATCTACGATCAACACATTCTTGTTCTGAAATTCGCCCAGAATAGTATTGAGTTTCTTTCTGACAGATTTCTTACGGACATTCTGTCCCGGCATTATGAACGTCCTACCAATATATCGATTTTTGACGAAACCCTCCCTGTATTGGACTCCCAGAGTCCTTGCCAACTCCAATGCTGCTATACGACCGCTATCTGGGACGGGTACAACGACATCGATTCCATGGTCGGGATTTTCCTTCAGAATCCTCTCGCCCAAGATCCGCCCCATCTCGAGCCTGGCAGCGTGCACAGACACCCCGTCTATGGTAGAATCAGGCCTAGAGAAGTAAACGTGTTCAAAGATACAGGGCCTAGGTTCGGCGACTGGGGCGCATATCCTGGAGGTGATTGCACCATTGGACCTCACTATAACTGTCTCACCGGGCTTCACATCTCGATCTAGTTCGAAATCTAGTACGTCTAGAGCGACACTCTCGGATGCGAATATCCTCTCTACCATGCCATCTTCTGTACGGGATCCCATACACAATGGGCGTATCCCATGTCTATCCCGTATGGCGATAACCCCCCAACCAGTTATCATGGCTACGACAGAGAATGAGCCGGTTGCTCTTCTGTGAAGGCGCTCGACGGCAGTGAATACGGATTCCTCATCCAATGCGCTCTTGCCTGAGGGGGTATCCGGTATAGCGCGTTGGATCTCCGCTGCGAGTAGATTGAGTAAGGCCTCTGAATCTGAATCCGTGTTGATTCGTCGTCGGTCTACGTCAAATAAATCCGTGATAAGTTCTTCCGAATTTGTAAGATTTCCATTATGAGCAAGACTGATTCCAAATGGGGAGTTTGTGTAGAATGGTTGTGCTTCTGCGGCTGAGCTACTACCTGCTGTGGGATATCGAACATGCCCTATGCCCATTGAGCCTTGGAGCAGTTCGATGTGTTTTAGCTGAAATACATCTCGAACCAATCCATTCGCCCTGCGATGGAAAACACGTGACTCGGTGCTAGTCAGTATGCCTGAAGCATCTTGGCCCCTGTGTTGTAACACGAGAAGCCCGTCGTAGAGCGTGGGTGAGACGGTCGACCCCTCGATTCCTACAACACCGATAATGCCGCACATCGAGAACACACGGACCTCTGGCTGTCGGGACTTAGGCATTCCCCAGAAAATTAGGCGTCATTCAATCCGTCATTCGACGATTCTTCTTGGCCCATCTGTAGCCTCGCATACGGGCTGAGACACCGAATCCGCAAGAGGCACATCTGGCCTTTTGTTTGTGATAGGAGTGCTTTCCACATCGCCTACATCGGATGTGGGTTTGCTTCTGCCTTTTCCCCATACTAGGTGTTCCCTTTGACATATGCAACCCTCCTTGACGTTCGCGCCAACTGCCTTACTGTTATGAGGCTTATTACTCGCTATCCGATACAGAATCTGCCTCTTGTAAGGCGATTGGATCGAATTCATTCGAATGAGAAACGGTGATTCTCAAGAGGAAGGGAGCGGCAGCCAAGGGAGTAAGCGCCAGGAAGTAGATTAGAGATTTCAACGACGAAGAAATCGACTCATACGGCACAGAAGTAAGAAGATACAGGGCCACTACAGAGGATATCGTGGAGATGGCAACGAGTCTGTCAGGGGTATTTCCTCTTCTGTATGTAGAGAGGACGTGGATTGTTAACCATACAAGCGAAATTGTGAATCCCACGGCAAACTCCTCTAAAAATGAGCCAGACATCAATTAACACCCCCAAGATGATCTTCCACAATCTTACGAACGTAAATCCTCTCATCATCATCGAGCCCGGGCGCGGGGGGCAGCGGTGGTTCGCTATACTCAGACCAGGCCACTATTGCTACAGCTACGATTAGCCCTGAAATCATGCCTAGAATGATTGGCGCTGCGGATAGGGCGTCCCATATGCTGAATATGCCTCTCATCGGGTCTAGTAGATTGGTTCCAGGTCTGAAGACCATGGCCACGGAGATCGAAGAAATCACAAGTAGCCAACCAGTAAAGAGGGTTGTAGGCGAAATGGCGCCATAAACTCCGGAGCCTCTTATCGTCAACATCGAGCCGAGCGCGAGAAGGAGGGCCCATATGGCGAAATGGAGAATGACTACACCCATGTCCTGCGAGAAGTCGTCGCTGGATAACCGGTCATAGAGATCGAATGGAGCGAGTAAGTCGCGACCGATCAAAAGAGCGATTCCGGCAGAGGCAATTACGAGGGCAATTCTGTATCTGGAGTCAGAGGGGCCCATCCTATTCCATGAAATAGAAACCAGTAGCAGGATGACGCCGGCGACTCTCCCAAAAGGGGCATCCATGGTACGCGGAGAGGGTATACGGCTTGAAAGAGATGGGGGATGCAGGGTCCTATCGGATGACGAGTGGTATCGCCACACTCAAATAGGAACCGTCGGTGGACGGCTCGCTGGTGGTACAAATGGTAAAGCGCCCACGTAAGGTAATGCGTTACAGCCCATCTGCTGGTAAGCACACCGAACATACGGTGGAGCGCGTCAAGAAGCGCCGCGCAAGTGAGCTCAAATGGGGTCAGCGTAGATTCCGAAGGGTTACTGCTGGTTACCGTGGTTTCCCTCGTCCAAAACCTTCAGGAGAGAAGCCCACAAAACGTGTGAATCTGTTGTACAGGTGTACTGAAACTGGCAAGGCACACCAACCTGCAGCTAAGAGGGCGAAGAAATTCGAACTCGTGGATAGGTGATTCAGATGGCCGGTGCAAATTTTCTCAGAGTTACTTGCAATGACTGCGGTAACGAGGCCGTAGTGTTCAGTCGTGCATCCTCCGTCATATCTTGCCCCGTGTGCGGGAGCACTTTAGCAGTGCCAAAGGGCGGCAAGGCCGACTTAGTGGGTAGCAGCTTAGTAGAAACCCTCGAGTGAAGGGGGTTCGACATTGGCTCGTAAGGAATCGTGGCCCGAGGAAGGAGATCTTCTCGTCTGCGTGGTGAAATCCGTAAGCGACAAGGGCGCCTACCTAGAGATAGACGGGATGGATGGCGCAGAAGGATTCGTATTCATAGGAGAAGTCGCAGCAGGATGGGTAAAATCCGTAAGATCTCACCTGAGAGAAGGCCAGCGAGTTGTGGCGAAGGCAATAGGCGTGAAGCGTGATCGTGGCAGGATTGATCTTTCCATAAAATCAGTTTCCGAGGAACGTCGCAGAGATGCTGTCCAATTCTGGAAGAACGAGCAGCGAGCAGGGCAGATAATGAAGGTCGCTGCAGATAGGGTCGGATGGTCCGAAGACGATTTAGATTCGACATCAGATGATCTGGTGGATTCTTTCGGATCTTTGTACGGGGCACTGGAAGAGGCCGCGGCTGATTCGAATGCCTTGGATAATGCAGGATTCAAGGGGAAGTGGATTTCTACCGTGGTAGAACTTGCTGTCGAAAACATTGTTCCCGAATCAGTTCATCTGAAGGGAAATTTCCACGTAGAGATATGGTCAAGCGAAGGTGTTACGGGGATCCAGGAGGTGCTGGAAAAGGCTGAGGCCAGCATAGAAGGGATGGATGAAGTCGTACTTACATGCCATTACGATGGGGCGCCGAATTACAGGGTTGAAGTGGAAGGCCCGGATTATGATTCTGCCGAGTCAGCATGGAATGCTTGTATCGAAGCTGCAGAGTCCGCGATGAAAGCATATGATGGCAATTTCTCCGCTGAGCGCGTCTGATGTCCGCAATACTTCATGAACCCGGTGCGAGGGGTCGACTTGCGTTCATGCCTCGAACAAGGTTACAACGATGCCCCGTATGTTCGTCATACGGATTCTCCAGAAAATGCGATTGCGGTGGAACCAGAGTCGCGGTAGCGCCACTCCGCTTCTCTCCAGAAGACCCCCAGGGGAATAGGCGACGGCAAAGAGAGGGCTGGGGCTCAGAAGAATGGGTGAAGAGTCTCCCTACCCCTAGAAAGGAAGGTGAGGAGGAAGAATGAGTCGTACAAAGATTCAGTATATTTCCGATGTCCCCCCTCATGATGCTATTATCGAGGCAGTTCCCGGAATAGGGAATGTGGGTAAGCTCGTAGTTGATGGCCTGGTAGCGTCGTATGATTCGAAGATTATAGCCAGAATACTTCATCCAGATATGCCCCCACATGCAACTCTTGATTCAGAGGGCCTACTTCGCCCCCCGCATCTCTCAATTCATTCGGTGAGTATCGGGTCTCAGACAGTTCTCTGCATCTGCTCAGATGCCCAGCCGACTACTGCAGCAGGCCAGCATGAGGTGGCAGAATCAATTCTCGATTTCGTAAAGGATCATAGTGATTCTAGGCTGTACGTTTTAGCTGGCCTTGCAATGGACCCCGAGGCCCAAGGAATCCATGTTGTTTGCTCGGAAGAAGGTACCAGGAGATCGATGGAAGATCATGGTATCGAGGTTAGAACGGGTCAACCGGAATCGGGAATGATAGGACTGGCAGGGCTATTGGTTTCTCTTGCCCCGCTCCACGAAGTGGAAGCGGTTGGTCTTGTTGCGGACACCGTTGGTGGTGCTACAGATGCCAGAGCAGCGGAACGGCTATCCATGTTCGTTCAGGATAAGTTCGGATTGAACATTGGAATGGATCTTGATAGGACGCAGGCGATTGCATCCAGACTGTTAGAGAGTGTTGGGATATCCGAGGCAGCTATTGCAGAGATATCGGGCGAGCATAGCTATGGCGATTTATACGTCTGAGTGGTCTTATGAGGGTCCTGCTGGGAAGCGGTGGAATTGGAACTGAAGAGCGACGATCCAAGTATGGTGATTTGATTTCGGATCTCTTCAGAGATTCAGACAATGTAGTTTTCATACCGCTAGCGACACATGATCATGAAGGTCGGACTGCACGGTTGAAGGAGTCTCTCGGACCCATGGGGGCGAAGTTTCATGGATTGAATGTGAACCATGGCGTCGAACAGATACTCGCCGCTGACGGAGTGTACATGGGCGGGGGTAATTCCTTCCTGCTGAACAGGGATCTGCACAGATATGGATTGATTAATGCACTGAGGGATGTTGTGAAACAAGGAATGCCGTATCTCGGGGTCAGTGCTGGCAGTAATGTCGCTTGTCCAACGATGATGACGACTAACGATATGCCGATAGTGATGCCGCCTTCGTATGAAGCGCTGGGTATAGTTCCCTTCCAGATAAATCCGCATTATTATCCCGGGAAAATAACCTTCTTCTCAGAGGGCAAGAGCAATGATCACTTTGGGGAGAGTCGTCGGCAGAGGATATCCGAGTACCATCAACATGAGTCGATTCCTGTTCTGGGTTTGTGGGAAGGATCGTATGTGGAATGGGATGGTGCCAGAGGCCATCTGATGGGTCGTGCTAGGGCATTTTTCAGAGATTCTGAGCCCATGGACTTCGAGGAAGGGGCATTATTCGACGGAAACCTGGCTCCCAAGTAGACATTCATCCGCCTGATGAAACTATGACTAATTCGAGTGTCAAATCTCCTTCTATGACGGAATTGTGAGGTACGATTGTATCTTCGTATACTGCTAGAACAGTGGATGCGTGTATGCCCAATTCTTTGAGTACATCCAGGATTGTCGCAGGGGCTTGGATGTCCACAACGTGATCCTGATTCTGATGGTTGACTGTGACGCGCATGGAGGGGCTGCACCTGAACAGGCTTATGTCTGATTCGCAGGACGGTTGGACGCTGCCGAGATCGCATAGCCCGGTATTGCGGTGGATTCGAAATCCACTGTCCCTTGGACGCGGGGGTTCAAATCCCTCTCTCGGCGCCATTTGTGGAAGGGCGTAGCGATTGAGGCTGTTATGCCTCGTTCTCAATAACCACGACGCGTGTACCAGGGCCCATCTTGATTTGCGGACGTCCCGCCCATTCCCCGACTTCCCCATTCAGTACACCGATAACATCCCCTCTGGAGATAGATGCTGCTGCTGTTGGTATGAACTGCTTGAACGCGACTGCGGATGCGGACCCGGAGGCGTCGACCAATGTGATTGCCCATCTGCTAACTGAATCTCCGTCAGGATACGCATCAATCGACCAGACCCTTCCTACAACAGAGACTCTCGTCTCTATGTCCACTATGGGTGCCTCGTCCCCTTCCTCTGCAGGCGATATGGATGACAAACTATCAAGATCGAGATTCAATTGTCCTTTCCAAAGCGAAGGCATCGCATTGTCCACACGTACCCTAGATCCTTCTTTGATTGATCTAGTTACACTCTTTGGGCCGCCCATCCGATGCGGCCTGACAGTGGCTCTATCCCACCCGTCCACCATAGTGAACCTCACATCAACGGTCTCGTCTTCATTTAGATCTGGACCGGTTAGCCTGGATACGTCTCCAATTGCAGAGAAACGGGTTCTAATCGCCTGCAATGGAGTGATGTCCCAGGTGTGTCCAAAACGCTGAATCGTTTCCATGTGTATCAGATTTGGCTCTTGGCTCGATCCTTCACAGAAACCAGCGTAATCGCACCTGTTGCATCGGGCTCTACTGTCGGATTCGACTGGTTTGCCATCAGGGACGCCGCCATCCTTGAATCTCCGAAGAGGTGCTGGCTCTGCAGGGCATTCTTCGATAGATGGATTGTTCCCCCTTATTTTCGAGTACAACTCGAAAAGATCTCTGTCCATCGATTCCATTTCTTCCACAGCGGGCATGACGACGTCTTTCGGGTCTCCAGCACCAAGATACCAGATTGCTAAACCTGTTGCAGTTTCTTTACGCTCGTGAGTGGCCCACCAGAGCCATCCGTACATCCTTAGTTGGTCCAGATAGCCATGGGACCTATCTCCTCTTCCGACTGAGGCCTTGATGTCGATTATCCGCGTGGTTCCATCCCATCTGTAGACAAGGTCGTATTCTCCTTGGAACCATCCGTCTGGATGCGTTGAGGTCTGAGTGAAAGATGCTGCATCGGGGTCCACGAACCATGGTCTTGCGATCTCCCAGGCTTCTACGACATGCATATGTGACCCGACGTCATATGCTGCATGGCTAGGGCTACTCCAATCACGGGGAAAACCATCAGGGGCTGGCCAAGCAGGTCTAGATTTCCCTGAACGCCATGCATCCACATCCGCCTCCTCTGAATTTAGGCATTCTTCGACTTCTTGCAGGTGCAGATCTATGCCCCTCAGGACCATTGAGAGGCATTGGTCTGGGTCTGCATCTTCAACCGTGCCTTTCCTATTCGGATTTGCTGCCCAATCATCACACGCCTCGTCCCAGCATCGCTGGAAGTGGACCCGCGCACGCGCATGTGCCCATATTCTCAATGAGTCCATGTCCGACGGGCGAAGAGCCTTCTCTACTGGTTCAATTCTCGGGCCGGGCCAATTAGATGGGTCGTCCCATTCAGGGGCCCCGTCCTCGTTTAGAGGGGTGGACATTGCGTCTTCATCCTCTGCAAGATGAAGGGACGGCGAATCACGCATGACTCTGCATATACACGCCTCTGCTGCATTTCCGCGTATTATTTGTGGTGGCAGCGGGGTCTTGAGGCGACGTTCCCATCCATAGTACCAGTATCTCGGACAGCTCCTGTAAGCGATCACCTGTGAGGCTGAGAGCCTTCGATAGGGATCTACAGAAGATGCCTTTTGATCGATGGTGCTTACCGGCATCGAAATTCCCTTTCCCTCATGGCTCTTAATTTCAATCGCCTGAATCCGCACTATTGAGATAGACAATTGTCATCTCAAGTCGTTCGTGAGTGGGATGTACCTCGACAAATGCTACTGGGGCCTCGACGGCATCGCTGATTTCCTCTGCTGTGGAAAGGGGAATTTCTATTCGGCCCCTCTCAGAATCATGATACAAGAATCTTCGAGGTAGGCCTGTTTCCCTGATTATTTCGTCCATGTAGTCCTCAGCTACTTCATTTCCGCATTCGATCACTCCGAAGATAAGAGTTCCATCTTCTGTCAGTAATTCATGAGGGGCGATAGTAGCCTCGCCACGTCTCAGGAATCTGTTTCTGAGTTGTCCTGCATCCTTGTAGACCGCTGTGCAGAACTTGAGATGGAAGCCGTATGGCTCGCGCACCACCCCATCGAGGGGATCTGGCTCCCCGAGAGCAGCGGCAGCAACTCTGTCGCGCATATTGATTGCCAGCTCGGCGGATCCCGCTGCTCCCGCGGTTATCTCATCGGAGAGATTGAATCCCCTGACTTCCATGTTGCCATGATTGCCGACCGTGATTTCGAGCTCATTCAGATTGAGGAATTGAATATCCATCTCCCTCATGTCTTCCAATGCGCCCATCAGCTCTTTTTCTTGGTCTGGCTCGCAGGGAATCTCGATTCCCGTTTGTATTCCTTGGGCAGTGCATGCCGAGATGACGCTGTCGTATTTCTTCGCATCTAAATCGAGGAGATGGAATCGTATCTCATCGAGTCCCGCTTCGGCGAACTCTATCGCGTATTCCGGTTTGAATGGGATGCTCGTATACATGTGCATGTGAAATGAAGGCCCGAATTCCTGTCTGAGTCTACGGATTCCTTCCAAGGTGTGTTCCCTGTCCATCAACGGATCGCCGCCGGTGATTCCGGCACCGGTTGCGTTCATCGCCCTGGCCTCCTCGATTACCTCGTCGAATGAGGTGCAGGGACGCTCATTGGCAAACATCATCTCAGCCTCCCTGCGATTCTCTGAAAGGGGGCAGTAATCGCATTTCCAATGGCATTTTCCCGTGATGAACAAAACCAACTTTGACCCCATCTGGCACTGTATGCACCCCTCGGCCTCTTCGACTTCAGGGGCATCGAATAAAGTAGGAATCGTGGGGAGCCTCAGAGTCACGCTCATGCACTGGCCCCCCTTTGCACCGACAGAGCCGCTTCAATTAGCATCTCATGAAAGATCGTCGTTCCGGAAAGTTCGGGGTGGAATGTCAGTGCAATCCTGTTACTTTCCCTCACGCCTACTGGCTCTCCGTCGAAAGTTGCGATTACTGATGGTTTCCGGACATCCGTGAAGCGCGGGGCCCTGATGAATACGCATTGAATGGGGCTGTTCGCGTTATCAACGGTCACTGGACCGATGAATGAGTCAATCTGCCGCCCCCAAGCGTTCCTATCCACCTCGGAGGAGATAATCGAATCGCCTCCGTCTTGGGGATCAGCAAGAAGAATGGTTCCTGCACATGTTGCTAGAACGGGCATATCGCTATTCTCCCTTATGGTCGAATATAGTGGCTCGAGGAGACCCGTGCCACCCTCTCCTCCGACTATCCTCATAGTGGTGGATTCGCCACCTGGCAGTATTATTGCATCAAGTCCACCGCCAATGAGGTCGTCCAGCGATCGTAATTCCCTTACCGATACCTGGGTATTGGTCAACTCGGATGCATTCTGGATTGCAATCTCATGGGCCCTCCTAGACCCCTGAAGCATCACTAAACCCACTTCGAGCACGATTCCCCGGCAGATGCATGAGACATGAACCCCATCCACGGGATGCAGTTGATGCGATGCTCTCAAGGACCGAGTAACTCAGGCCGCATCATGACCAGACTACACAACTTTGGTGCTGGACCGGGAGTGCTGCCGCTCGAGGTTATTAAGGCGTGCAAAAAGAACCTAGAGGAGCTAGGATCGAGTGGCCTCGGACTGATGGAGACATCGCACAGAAGCCCGGTCTTCCAGGCAATCGTGGATGAAGCTGATGCGCGTCTTAGGCGCTTGTTGGGGATTCCGGACGATTACTCAGTGCTATTTCTCCAAGGCGGGGCGTCTCTTCAATTCCACATGTCTGCACTCAATCTTCTCGATCGGGGGGAGCATGCTGAGATAATCGTCACTGGGACCTGGTCCCAGAAGGCCTACTCAGAGATCGACAAGTTGGGGGAGGTTCGAGCCATATGGGATGGAGCGCAAGAAGGTTTCACGAGAGTTCCGGATCATTCAGAGTATTCTGTCAGCGAGGACGCGGCTTACATCCACTACACGTCCAATAACACGATCTATGGTACTCAGTTCCACGAAATGCCGGACTCCAGAGGGAGGCCGATGGTGGTTGACGCCAGTTCCGACATCACCGGGGCCCGCCTGGACGTCTCGGCGCATGACGTAGTTTACGCCGGGGCCCAGAAAAATCTCGGGCCCAGCGGGGTGACCGTGGTCATACTCTCCCCCTGGGCCCTTGAGAAGGGTCGTGAAGGGCTTCCATCCATGCTGGATTACAAGGTCCATGAGTCGAAGGGAAGCCTGTTCAATACCCCGAACACATACGGGATATTCGTCTTGAAGGAGGTGCTGGGTTGGATCGAGAGGGGAGGGGGCGTTCAAACAGCCATAGATCGGAACGCTGCCAAAGCATCCCTGTTGTATGGTCATCTTGATTCCTCGGACTTCTGGGCGCCACGTGCCCTGAAGTCCTCGAGGTCCGTCATGAATGCCACATGGAGAATATCGGATCATGGTCTCGAGGCTGCCTTCCTCGAAGGCGCTGAGGAGAGGGGGCTAATGGGCCTGAAGGGGCACAGGAGCGTCGGGGGGATCCGCGCTAGCATGTACAATGCGCTGGAGCTTTCCAGCGTGGAGGCCCTCGTGGCATGGATGACCGAATTCGAGTCCATGCACTCCTGACGGCTGATTCAAGCCACATAACTCCCACGAGGCGCCATGGAGGGAGACGGACGGATCGCCCTTCTCGATCTGACTCTTCTGGATAAAGAGGCTAGTGAGTCTGATCTCGAACATCTGATTGGGCGTGCCAACAAGCATCTTCCCGCTGCTATTTGCGTATTCTCTGAACAACTGGATGGGCTACGGGATATGCTCGACCCCAGAATAAAATTGGCTTGCGTGGCAGGTGGCTTCCCCCCAGGTACACGTGATTCGACCGCCCTATCCGAAGAAATTCGAGCAGCTCGTGATTCGGGGGCGGATGAGATAGACATGGTGCTGGAACCCGGAATGGGGCTTGAAGATTCGATGTTGCTGATGGACTCAGCCAGAAGAGCCTCGGAGGGGCTAACCCTGAAGGTGATACTCGAAACCCCCCTCCATGACGAGAGGTCGGCCATGGGCGCAGCCAGGATCGCCTTGATGGGCGGGGCTGATTTCGTCAAATCGTGCACCGGGAGGAGGGGCGCTTGTTCCATTGAGGCGGCCGGCTGGCTGGCGAGGGAGGTCCGCCGTCACCACACAGTCACCGGTGAATTACGAGGAGTCAAGCTATCAGGCGGGATACGAACCAGCGAGGATCTAGAAGCGCTACTTTCTGCCGTGACCGAGGAAGGGCTGTCCGTGACAGACGACCAGTATCTTCGTATCGGCGCATCCTCGCTGCTGGATTCCCTGCTGAGCGAGTGAGCTCAAGAATACGATCGCAGCGCTGTGAGATCAGACTACATCTGAATCACAGAGGAGATCGTCTCCGGGCTGAAGAGGAAGACGAGCAACACCGTTCCAGCGAATATCATCATCCAAGATCCGATGACCTTGATCCACTGTGTCAGGGGATTTATCCTGGATGCGAACGCCGCATTGCCGTACCCCACCAAAGATACGATGATCACCATTAGCAATATCAGGCCAAGCGCCAGGCCCAGCAGCCCCGTGAATACCGCCTCGACGCCCATCGTCCCCAGGAAGACGACGAATGGCAATACTGCAATTGCGGTGCAATCGATGCTCGCAGCCGCGTATCCGACTCCATAGAGGAATGTATTTGCCTCAGCAGAGCGTTTTTTCGATCCGTCGGATGGCCTGTCTATGGCTCTCTGGACGAAGGAGAAGAGGTTGCTTGTCCAGCCCATCAGATTGAGAAAGCCGAGAGCCGCGAGGCTGAACGCGACGAAGATAGCGATTATTCGTATCATCCCACTGAGAGCGAACGCTCGCCCCATTATCGCCGCGATTATGCCGATTACTAGGAAGAACGAAACCATGCCGAATCCGCTCAGGAGTCCGAGAATCGGGGGCTTTATCCTCCGACGTTCACGTGGGTCCGTCGAAGCCTCAGAAGCCATCAGAGTCATCTGGAAGGTGACGAAACTTGGCAGGACCGGGAATGCGCAGGGGGAGAAGAAGACCAGGATCGAGAGGAAGACTCCCAAGGCGAAAATTGCAGATGCTGAGGATTTCTCCTCGGCGATGCCGATTGTCCTCAGAGATTCTATCTCGAACTGATTTCCCGTCAGAGCCGTTTCCACAGCGGAGTCGAAGGACGACCAGCCGTCAGTGGGCGTCCCGGTATTCTCTCTTGCAATGATGTATCCCTCGTGATCGATGACGAGAACTGCGGGTATCAATCCAGTTCCGCCAGTAGTCAGAAGCCGAACGGGGTCGGAAAGCGTCCCATTCTCGAGAATGGCTGCATGGACGCTCCCAAGGCCAGTCGGGAATCCTGGTACCTTGTAGCCCCCCTCTGATGTGTTGAGGTATTCCAAACTCTCATCATACCACGCCCCATACGCAATCACATGCAATTCTCTGGCCGATTCCATCTCTCCCCAACGGGGGATTTCATCCTCCAGATGGTGCTGGACCGCATGGCAATTGGTGCAGTCATGCGCCATCAGATCAATGATCAGGACTCCGCCCCTGAGAAGAGAGGTGTTGATCCTGCCCTCCTCGTCCATTATCTCTGATTCTATCCCATCACGCTGCAGGGAGTCGAACAGAATCGCGGGTATCGGCTCAATCTCCCCGCCTTCCCCTATGCGATCACCAGCGATATCGAAGGCGCTCAAAGCCAAGGCGGATATGCCTACGAACATCAACCCGGCTATCACGGCAGCGGCCCATGTCTGCCGTTGCCTCAGTACCGACATGTCCAGTCGCATTCGTACCTTTGCTCGGAGATGGCGTATTTCACATGCTTGGAAGTCTGATACAATTCCACTAGCCTTAATCGGAAGTCGCGGCAGGAGACGGCCACAGGGCTCGTGGTCTAGGGGTTATGACGTCGCCTTCACATGGCGAAGATCGCAGGTTCAATTCCTGCCGAGCCCACCATCGTTCTCAATTATGACTCGTGATCTTGCGCGCCATTTACTCTGTTTCCACGAGGAGTTCTCCAGAAAGTCAAAAGATCTCTTCTGTGGCATTTCTGTGCGTGTATATGTTGATTAAAACCTCGGCTATATCTTGAGTGTAGGCTAATATTCGCCTCAGAGATTCTGAAAGTTTATCCATAAAAAGTGCGTCTACCGACTCCAATTCAGATTCCCAGAGGCTTGCCTCATACTCTTTCAGTTCCGCTATTGCGGCCCTTACGTTCGACTTTGCTTCATGGATTTCATTCACATCTCTGTCACGTAGATTTGAAATCAATAATTTGATTGCTGAGTGCCATACTGGGATGATGTTAATTGGTAGTTTTTGTAAAGATAGATTTGAAGGAACTTCTTGATCGACGCACAATCTGCTGAGTAGGAAGCAATGATCTCCGATACGCTCTAAATTTTTGACAATATTAGAGAGTTCAGACGCTTCCCATCTAGTTGTTCCAAAGCTCGATTCTATCGACGCGGATTCAAGGATTTGACCAACTTGCCTCTCTAATAACAATCTCAGTGCATCGACTTCCTTCTCTCTTTCCTCGCTATCTTCGAAGGATGAAGAATCGTTCCGAAGAAGAACCTCAGTGACATCTCTAATCTGACTTGAAACTAGTAGATACATTCTATTCAAGCTAGAGTACAATGGCATTTCCGAGGTGTTGATCAATGTAACTAATTGAACAGAATATTCAGATTCTTCGGATATCTCAATCCCCCTAGTGGTCTGTGTGAATTTCCGTATCTGCCTCCTATCGTTTCTCCGAATACCGCTACTCCTAGAAACTAAGATATTGTGCGCACCAGAAATATACGCTCCAACGAGATGATCAAAAAGAAACTCGACTTTGATTTCATCGATGTTTATCTCGATCTTTCTTCTCTTCCTAACATTGGTTGTTTCTGCATTTAATCTCAAACTCCCAGAGGGGCGCCACTCTATCTTGATCCTATCTTTTGCACTGAGTCCGTGTTCTGTGACCCATTTTCTAGGCAGGCTGACGATGTAGGTCGAACCGCCAGTTACCTGTAATTTTCTGATTTCTGACCTATCAGAGGATTCAATACTCATCAAATACAGCCAAATTAATCCTTAATATATACTTTTCATCATCATTCAGTCTATTGTTTTCTTAATTTAATATATATTCTATATATTTCTAAAGTTATAACCCCTCAATAGTTGCGAGGCATCATATGGAAATCACAGGAATAATGTGGATAGTATTGCTTCTATCTCTGTTAGTATGTGCCTACATGTCATGGAATATCGGAGCGAACGACGTCGCAAATGCGATGGGTACGTCCGTCGGATCAAGAGCTCTGACGCTGAAGCAAGCCGTGATCGTGGCAGCGATTTTCGAATTCGCTGGTGCCTTCTTCGCGGGCGACGCCGTCACGGACACAGTCAGGAAGGGGATCCTTGTTGTCGATTTCGACACCGTCACCGAGGCCTTTTCCAACGACCTGATGTACGGATTCATCTCAGCTATGATGGCGGCAGCGGTATGGCTCACCGTCGCCACGAGGCTGGGCTTGCCTGTGTCGACGACGCACAGCATCATCGGGGGCATCATCGGGATCGGCCTGGTCCTCGAGGTGCAGCACCAGACGGACCTCATCGATTGGGAGGTCGTGAGGAAGGTGGTGATGTCCTGGGTCGCAAGCCCCTTGCTGGGCGGCATCATAGCGTTCCTATCCTTCTGGATAGTCCGCGAGACCATCCTCGAATCCAAGAATCCCGAGGAACGCTCGATGTGGCTGGCCCCTATCCTCGCATTCCCGACGTTCTTCGTACTCGGGCTGGCTCTTCAGTTCAAGGCGTTGAAGGGGCTCTTCAGCAGGCTGGACGATGCAGGGACGCTCGACAAGGCGTCATGGCTAGGGGTCAAGGAGGGCGGATCGTTCAACCCATTCACGGACTACTGCCCCGAGGGGGTCAATGTCGTTGATTACCCCGAGTGCGTAGACGCAATCTACCAGGGTGCCTGGTTCCCCATCAATTCCCTGCTTCTCGCAGGCGCCATCGGAGCCATCGCCTCCCTTACCCTGTTCATGGTCCTGAAGAGGATCGACATCAAGGAAGAGCGGAATGGGTTCATGGGCGTCGAGAGGATCTTCGTTTGGCTTCAGATAATCACCGCGGCCTATGTCGCCTTCGCTCATGGGGCCAATGACAGGTCGAATGCGATCGGGCCCATGGCTGCTGTCTACCAGGTCTTGGAGTCCGGTGGCGAGTTGAGTGCTGAAGCAGCGGTTCCAGTATGGCTGGTGCTGCTCGGGAGCGCTGGGATTGCGATAGGCGTAATGACCTGGGGCTGGAGGGTCATGGACACAATCGGTAAGAAAATCACCGACATCACCCCGACAAGAGGTTTTGCAGCGGAGTTCGGAGCCGCGACCACGATTCTGATATTCTCGATGCCGTTCCTCGCAGTCCCCGTTTCCACCACTCACACATTGGTCGGTGCTGTTGTTGGCGTCGGCTTGGCGGGCGGAGCGAAAGCCGTTGACTTCAGGGTGTTCGGTAAGATCTTCGCGTCGTGGGTGGCGAGCATACCTGCTGCTGGTTTCGGCTCAGTAGTGATATTCGTGGCCATTGCATCCGACCCGGTCCACCTCATAGTTGTCCTACCGATTGCCTTCGCAGCAGTGGTCTACGTGATGTGGGCCACGAGGGATGGTGAAATCTATGTCGAGGACGCTCTCTCTGATGCTAGTGGCTCAGACGGCAGTGCCCCGACTCACTTCGAGCTTTTGCACACCCATGCATTGGCGGTTGAGGAGACTGTGGCACACATGCTGGACGCTGTGAACAAAGCAGCGGACGGGAAGGACCCCAAGAAGGAAATTGAAGCCACTGTGGAGGCAGAGCTCCGGGCGGACGTGATCAAGAATGATCTCAGAAAGAGGATAGGTTCGGGCCAGATGTCTGTGCTCCAGGGCCGAGACGCCATGCTCGAGATGGTTTCCAAGCAGGATAGGATCGCGGACTATGCTCAAAATGTAGCCGAGCAGCTGTCATTCAGGGAGCTTTTCGGAGACAAGAAGGCGCGGGCGATGCTGAAGGAGATGGCTGAGGCCGTTTCCAATACTGCCTCGTTGTACGAGGATACCATTTCCCAACTGAAGACTTTGGCCCTATCTGGATATACCAAGGCAGGCAGGCAGCGCCTCAGTGATCTGATCGATGCGGTGAACCTTGCAGAGCATCAGGCAGACGTGGCGGAGAGCAAGGCTGCTGCATACGTGTTCAGCAACGGGGAGGAAGAGTCCCTGGCAGCGGTGCACATGTACAGGGTGCTTCAGCGCTTGGATGACGTGGCGAATGCATGCGAGAAGGCAGCGAATGCCCTGCTCTCCATGGTATACGATTAATCGGTCCAGCCGTATTCTCTGGCGAATTGGTTCGGCCCTAGGTCATTGATCTCAGAGAGTGTTTTCTGCAGGGCCAACCACGCCATATGCGCGACGATTATCCCAGTCAGCAAATCGAACAGATAATGCTGTTTTGTGGTCAATATGCTGACCGACAGGAGCGTCCATTCGGTCCAAACAGTCACCAAGACCGCATTCCATAGAATCGGGGATTCACCCCTTTTCCTCATGATCCACACGGTCATCGCCCTGGCAAGCAGGTAGGAATGCACGATGTGCAGGCTGGGCCATGCGTTCCAGGGGTTGTCTGACATGTGGATGAATTCGAAGAGGAGCGCCTCCCATGCGTTCATCGAGTCCCAGTCTATCTGGTCTCTGAGGTCGATCTCGGCGGGGAGGACGAGGAATATGACGCAGCAGAACGCTGTCACCATGATGAGCATCTGCATGGAGACGACGAGCTCGGAATAACCGCGGTCGTCTTTTGGGCAGAGCAGGAGCGTTGCTGGGTAGAACATGTAGAGCAGTGCGTATGGGAGGATGGTCCAGTTCCAGACGGGGATCTGCCTGTCGAGTGCTATCTCAGGGTCGAATACCGTGTCCAGATATGCGTTCGCGATGTTGTTGGTTGCGAAGTAGGGTACTGCGACGATAATTATGCCGATCAGGAAAATCTCCAGGGGCAGGCGGTACCCGCCCATGCCTCTTCTCCTTACCCAAATGGGCGCCCATAATCCGGTCCATGGCTTGAACCAACGCATGGGCCTACTCATCGGGCAGAGCGTATGAACCCAGCACAGTAACAACAGAGGATCCGATGATCGCTGACAGGAAGACCCAGAGATTCGCCAGACCGAACTCGTTCGTGGGTGAGAAGATGTACTCAACACCCGTCCATAGGTCTGCTGTCCATAATCCGTAGGCGACCACAGATAGGAGGCCTGAGATCGCCCCTAGAAGCGCGCCTCTGGAAGAGACCTGCCCCCACAACGTGAGGAGAACCGGCATTACCGTGGCCGCGGCAAGCAGGTCGGCGAACAGGAATATCTGAAAGACGCCGACTGAATTGAAGGTGAAAACCCCGATATGAGGAAGGCTGAATGGGATTGTGGGGCCTGTGGCAAGGTAGATCGCTACCGGGATCAGGCCTACAGTCAGGTAACGTGCACTCTGCAGGCTCATCCTACTATCGCCGAGATCCCTCGATATCGAGGCTACGACGGCGTTCTGCAGAGTATCGACGCTGGAGCATACTAGGGCGATTGCGAGGACGATGAATGCGGCCACGAACATGACGCCGGCATCCTCGATCAGGTAGAAGAAGGCAGCAGAGGGATCTTCCGCGGCACCCTGTGCCGCTACTACTGTGCCCAGCACGCCCATGACGAAGACCAGCGGCAGGACCAGTGCCGCGGCAAGCCATGCCCCCTTGGTTAGGGCCTCATCCGACTCAGACGCCCATGCCCTCTGCCAATTCCCCTGGGAGAACATCTCTGCAGCGGTGATTGCCACCACCAAGGCCAATCCGGATTCTAAAGAGTCCATGTACGACATTGAGCCGATGCTCCAATCTATGTCGCCTTCGGGATTGTAAGCCTTGGCATCCGAAATGAGTCCATTGATGTCCCCCCCGAAGAGAGTCAGCAACAGTGCCACGACAAGGAAGAGAATAGTCCACGCCTGAATGCGGTCGGTTGCAAGGGACGCAGGGAGTCCACCTCGAGACGTGTAGGCTGCAGTGACTGCGCCCACCAAGAGCATCGGAACGAGTGGCTCAGCATCAGACAGAGTTTCAGTGGCCTTCCCGATCGCGGTGAATTCAGCGAACAGGAATGTGAACATATACAGGACTGAAATCAGGCCGACGTAGATCTGCATTTGTCTGCCCAGGCGGATACGCACATAGTCCGCCAGAGTCACTCCGTTTGGGAGTCTCTCGCGTATCATCGGACCGACATAGGCCAGAAGCAGGAATGGCGTCGCTGCCGAGACTGCATATCCGACTACATCCCAGAATCCACCCCAGTAGCCGACCTCCGAGGGGCCGAATAGAATCCATATCCCCATCCCCGAGGCGAAAAGGCTCAGCCCTATCCGAAGCCAATCCTGCGATCCTCTGGCAGAGAGGTACTCGTCTGCCCCGATTTCCTTGTCAGTCGATGCCTGGTATCCGATGTAGCCGAAGATACCGAGCGTTGCAATCATCAATCCATATGCGATATTCGTTTCCATTTCTCTCCCTCCGCTGGCATTACCCAGATCAGGTCAAAGGGTCGTCGCCCGAGGGCGACCTCTCAGCGCTAAGCTCCCCTATATGCAGTGTCTAGTGATAGGATATTGAATATTGGTATTGGCTTCTAAATATTTGAAGGGGTATCTCAGGATTTCATGACTAGGCCGGATCACGACCACTCATCAGGATCATCCTTCTTGGCTTTCTTCCATTCCCTGTAACATTGCTTACACACGGACAGCCTTCTCCCGTCAGATGCGAGTCCATCCTCGCCCCAGACATCTGCTGCCCTGTCGAATGCGAGTCTTCGACCTCCCATCGACTTATCAGCCCAATTCTTGCAGCTCCTTACGTCGCAGGGGGTCACGCCCTCATCGTCATCCCCCGAGTCTTCTTTGAGTGGTCTCGCAGCATCGGCTGCGTGTTTCAGTTTCTTAGCCCGCGACTTGAATCCCATGTCATCGCCTCATGGTTACACGGTTAGAAATTTCCCAAATTAAGTGGGTGATCGAACATACCACCCGGCTTTGAGAGCGTGGATCTTCTATCTGGGCCGATCCCCACACACTGAACCTCGATGCCGGATAGCTCTTCGATCCTAGTGACGATCGATGCTGCAGCATCGGGGAGGGCTTCTAACCAGGATTTTTCCTCATGCGATTTCTGGGCCATAGCAAGCCACTCATCTTCGCTTATTGCCTCGAATCCTGGATGTGTCTCGTAAACAGGTATGCAGCGTGCGACATCCTCGGCGCGGACGGGCAGCATAGTAATCGGACGCCCATCCAATTCGTATCCTATGCAGATCTTAATTTCATCTAGCCCGGCCAACACATCGAGTTTGGTGAGAACGAGCCCCGAGAACCCATTCACCCTGTGTGCCTCCATTAGCGCGGGTATGTCTAGCCACCCTGTCCTTCTTGGCCTGCCAGTAGTGGTACCAAACTCATGGCCAACTTTTGCGAGATGCTGGCCAGATGGGTCTTCAGAGGGTATCTCAGTCGGAAATGGCCCGTTTCCAACACGAGTTGTGTATGCCTTGGTTACCCCGAGGCACGGGCCTATGTGTCCGGGGTGTATTCCTGCCCCATGAGAGGCGTTTGCCCTTGATGTGACGGAGGACGTTACGAATGGATACGTGCCCTGGTCGATGTCAAGCATTGCCCCCTGTGCCCCTTCGAGAAGTACTTGCTCGCCATTTCTGAGTGCTATGTCCAACATGTGTCCTGTTGGCGCTATGGCGTCCCCGTATCTGTCGAGAATCCATCTCAAATCATTCTCAAGGTCTTGTGCAGAGATCCTATGATCGATGCCAATAGCAGCAAGTTGTGAGGACATTCTGGAAGCTGATGCGCTTATTGACTGGCTGTTTTCGAGTAGTCCTTCTATGTCTGCGAAGCGAATGCCTACCCGCTCTATTCGATCCCTGTAAGCAGGTCCTATTCCTCTTCCAGTTGTTCCTACGACTTTGTCTGCAGAGTCATACAACCTGTGGAATGGGAGGATGATTGACGCGCGCTCGGATATGAATAGCCTGGATCCCTCTGGTTTCTCGCCGGTGAGGGCATTCCAGGCATCGAGTTCCTTCTCCAGAACCCATGGATCGATTACCATCCCGTCTCCCAGAACAAGATTGCAATGAGGAGTCGGGAGGCCGGAGGGTATCTGATGTAACTTCAGAGTCGTGTCCCCTATGACAATTGTGTGCCCTGCGTTATTGCCTCCCTGAAAACGAACTGCCCACCCGTATCTGGAGGCTAATTGATCAATTGCCTTACCCTTTCCTTCATCGCCCCACTGAGCTCCGAGAATAACTGTCGCTGGCACCGTACCTTTCACCTTTGACGAGGGTGTATGAACTCATTGGTTGCAGTATTAACGGCATTCAACCCCATCGGCTCTTTTGGGAATGGATTATGAAGGGGGGTTGGGTGGCTCGCCTCCATGGCACAGCGATTCCCCGAGGCAGAGAAGCGGCTTCTAAGGAAGTTGATCTGTATGCGTTGCTCGGCCACGCACCGAGGATATCGCGTCAAGGTATGCAGGAAGTGCGGGTATACCGGGCTGCGGCAGAAGGCTGTAGAGAGAAGGGCGACTTGAGTTGCTCCTCGCCCATGCACTGGCTGGATTCGCACTATCTCTCTCACTTATTTTGGCCATAGGTGCGCAGAATGCATTCGTTCTCAGGCAGGGCCTCTCCGGCAGGCACGTCCTACTCGTATGTTCAATTTGTTCGATCTCCGATGCGGTACTAATCATACTCGGCGTCTTTGTTGTAGGTGAATTGGTTGCACAGAGCGGTAATGCGAATGTTCTCAAGATTGCCGCGGTGGCATTCTTGATGGTGTACGCATTGACTCGCTTCCGGGCTGCTTATCATGGTTCTAACGGCTTGGATATGAATTCCTCGGAGCATTCAGAATCTGCATTGAAGGTTTTTGTGCTTACAATGGGCTTCACTTGGCTTAATCCTCACGTATACTTGGATACTCTGCTGCTAATCGGCGGAAGTGCGGCTGGATTGGGAGGCGGGCAGCGTGTGGCGTTTGCAGCCGGAGCTGCACTTGCGTCATTCGTATTTTTCTTCTCACTGGGATTCGGGGCTCGTTCGATTTCGCACAGGATATCAGAACCCCGAACTTGGCAGTGGATCGATGCCGGAGTCGGAATTGCCATGCTACTGATAGCAATGGGAATATGGCTAGGGTGACTACCCTCGGCGGACTTCGTTCAGCAGTATCTCGAGAGTTGTCTGTATTTGGAGGCAAAGCGGCCCGTAGTGTATGGGCAAATTAGCATCGTTGAATATCTCGTCCAGCATCGAAGCAGTCATGCCGAGACGGATGTCCATGTCCTTCGATTCGTTGAGCAACCACTTATCCACAGCGTCTTTCACTGAGTTTCGTATGTTCCTCGGAACTTGTGTGTCTTCAAGCTGCCCGAGTACTGTGGCTATTTGCTGAATCTTGGTCTCGATGTCTGTCATCAGGCTCACCACGCAGCCGACCCACCAAGGGACTTGGCTTAACCTCATCCCCTGATGCCGTCTGAGTTCCAACTAGCCCATGGCATGTTTGTATTTGCCCGCGCGGCGCATGAACCATCGCTAGTCATTCCAATTAGGCCAACGTCTGTCGATTCATCGAAACGTGTTTTGATCGCCTTCTCGAAAGCACGCCCCATGGGCATGCCATCTCGAGAGATCCATCCGTGAACCCTATGAGACAGCATCTCCCGAGTAATCGCTTCACCTATCCCCGTTGCAGCGATCGCAACACCAGACTCCACCCAGAAACCACATCCCGGGAGAGGGACGTCTCCGATACGTCCCGCAGGCTGATCACTACAGCCTCCTGTGCTAGTTGCTGTGACCATGACTCCTTCAGAATCCATGGCTATCACACCGACGGTGTCGCCTGAGGCGGTCTTTCCAGGGGGTCTCGGGGTTACAGCTGATCTTGGTATGCCTCTCTGATCGGCCCACTCCCTAGCACCGATTCCCCCTAGGCCATTTATCTCCTCATCAAGTAGAGCTTCTGCTACTCTTATTGGATTCGGAGTCTCTGGCATGGAGGCCACAAAGCCCAATCGGCCATCGTTGACATGGATGGAGGCATCGACCAATACCGAACCGTCCAGCCTGGTTACGCTCCCTGTTCCTGCGTTGAATGCGGGATCATTTTCCAAGATGACGCAGGCTTCGACTGCAGCGTCGACGGCGCAGGCATCTGATTCGAGAAGTGATGAGCCTTTCTGAATCGCCTCCTCTATGTTCGATTTCTTCAGTGGGTCTGCACCAGCGCCCCCGTGGGCGATTATAGCCAATTTAGCCATCATTCATCGCCTCTGAATCTGTATTGGGCTTCTTGATTCCAAGTTGAATCAATACTGATATGATGGCAATTAGGCCTGCTACTCTGAAAACCGTATGGTATGTCCAGAGACCTGTTCCATCGACTGTCTCAGCCCAGATGAATGCTGCAAAAACAGGGCCAATGATTCGAGACAGTGCGCCGAATCCTTCCTGGGCCCCCATGGCCCTTCCAAGTTCTATCCCATCCACTTCGGCCGCCAAGGCGAGCAGCGTTGACTGAGTCGGTCCGAAAAGCCCGTGCCCGGTGGAGATCAATACTATGACAAAGACGCCGACGGCTTGTGTTTCAGTTGTGATGTATGGAATCCAGCCCAAACCAATTGCAGCCATCGTAATCCCCACCACCATCAGACCACGGGAATCATATCTCTTTGAAAGCGGCCTTATCAGCCAACCTTGTACGAGGACTCCAATCAGACCCACAACTGCGAAAATGTAGCCGTTCCTCATCTCATCGAATCCGAGACCTCCGTTATCTACTGGCATCGCCGTGAATAGAATCAGAGTGGCGTGCATCATCGTTATTGCCATTAGGAAAGAGGCGTTCACTAGAATCAGAATTCTAACAGCAGGTGAAAGGTCCCTTACGCCAATCAAATTTGAGAGGACTTCACGTAACCCCCCTGACTTAGCCTGGGCTTTTCTTTCCGATGCCGGGAGGCTCTCGGGAAGCATTCGACTAGCCAGCATCAGTGAGACGAAGGAGAGGGTTCCTGCGAATAGACAAGGCAGGAAATATGGATGGGCGGCCCACCAATCAGTTGCAAACGGTCCGCCGAATACCTCTGCTGGGTCTGTTAGCACCCCACCTAGAAATGGGCCGATCATGAATCCAAGTCCGAAAGCGGCTCCGATCATGCCCATTCGACCTGGCAGCTGTTCTCTGTCGCTGATATCCCCGATATATGCCTTAGTCACAGCTATATTCCCGTTGCCTGCTCCAGCAAGAAAGCGGGCAATCAATGCCATCCACAGTGTAGAAGCAAGACCAAAGGCAATCAGAAAAACCGTATTGGAGGCTAGTCCAAACATCAGTATCGGACGTCGTCCGAACCTATCAGAGAGGGATCCGAGCAGCGGAGTGAATAGGAATTGTCCAAGAGTATAGGTAGCGAACACTATGCCAACCCACCTATCACGGGCACCTATGTCAGAAAATCCGTCACCTGTCGCCAGATCCTGTACAAAGTAAGTCAGAAAGGGAATCACGAGAGTGAATCCCATCATATCAATCAAGACCACTAAGAAGAGCACTGTCAGGGGTGCTGCGCCATTTGGCCTTGCCATCAACGACAAGAAGGGTGGAAGGGTCTTCAAGTTGAGTGTGCTTGACTCTCAAGCTAGTGTTGAATCGGATACTGAAGAGAATGTGTCGATAACCTTGGCTAGCCTCTCGACGAGGCTAACCTTCTCTTGCTCGCCAACGAGAGCGTGTTCTAGAACTTCATCTAGACTGTCAACGGAGATGATTTCCACCATTGACTCGTATTTCTCATCTATTAGAACGTCCTGAAGATTCATCCTTGGTATTATGACCCTCTCGATTCCAGATTTCACAGCCGCCTCTATTTTTGCAGACACGCCGCCTATTGGTAAGACCTCGCCGCGTACCGATAGTGATCCGGTCATTGCAAGATTCTGATCGATAGGGATGCCTTCGAAAGCCGATATTATGGCAGTTGCCATAGTGATTGAGGCTGAATCGCCATCGACGTTGTGAGTGCCTGGGAATTGCACGTGGAGGTCATAATCCTTGATGTCCTTACCAGTCAATTTCTTGACCACTGCACTGATATTCGTGACCGACTCCTTGGCGAGGTCAGAGAGGCCACCCGTGGCGATAACTTGCCCGCTTCTCCCTTGTGATGGCGTGACCATGGCTTCAACAGGAAGAACGACGCCGGAGAAGTCAGATAGCCCAGAGTCTGCGCCCAGAACTGCAAGGCCATTCACTCTACCGATCCTATTGCCTCGATTAACGAGCATCGCATATTCGGACTGGCGCTCCAAGTACCTGTCTGCGATTTGCTGCTCAAGCGGTTTTGCAATTGCACGCGCCCTGGTGACGTGAACCGTGGTCGTGAGTGGGCTGCTGTCCTCGGATGCAAGGTCTCCTGCTATCCTGATCAGCCCTCCAAGTTCACGCAGCCTTAGTGAAAGCTTGCCTCTCCTGCCGCTTCTGCGCTGTGCTTCTTTGAGAATCATCCCGATCGCTGCGCGGTCGAAATGTGGAATTGATCTGCCAGAATCTCTCTTTGCCTCATTACGAACTTCTTGGGCCACGAAACGGACCAATTTACGCCGGTTCCTCTCTGTGTCCTTCATGTCGGTGTTTACGTATACCTCGTATCCGTATCCCCTGATTCGGCTTCTGAGTGCAGGGTGCATTTGTTGGATGCTATCCAAGTTGCCCGCTGCGACGAGTATGAAGTCACTGGGCACGGGCTCTGATTTTGTCAGTGCTCCTGAAGACCTCTCTGAACGGCCACTAATCGAGAGCGCCTTCTCCTGCATGGCCACGAGGAGTGCTTGTTGCTCTTCCATCCGAAGCATGCGTATCTCGTCGATGTACAGAACTCCCTTGTTGGCTCTGTGTACGGCTCCGGGCTCGACGCGTTCGTGGGCAGGCGTGGCCAAATCAGCACCAGACTGGAAGGGATCGTGCCTCACATCGCCGAGAAGTGCACCAGATAATGTTCCTGTTGCATCTATGAAGGGCGCTTCTTCGCTGCGTTCATGCTTAATCAGGAGCTTCGGGATATTGGACTCGTCGCCAGCAGTCAACCTCGTCCTAAGGAAAAAGTATCCGAAAATCAAGAGGAAGGAACCGAATATGAATGTCAGCATGTCCCCAGTTTGGATTGTTGCAAGGAGCAATGCTGCACCCACCACAAGTGCGATCAAGAGCAGCATCTGATTCGTTTTCTTCCTCTGTGCACGAATTGCAGCCTTACGTTCTGAGATTATTTTGTGTCCTCTTCCTGCCGGTACGGTCCTCACCTTCGGTTCATTCTCATCTTCCACGTTACGGTAAACGAGGACGTCTTCGAGTTGTTCGAGCGGAAGGAACTCGGTCATTGAGCGGGCTAACATCGACTTGCCCGTTCCTGGCTCCCCGACCATAATCACATGACGTCTCTGTTCTGAGGCCTTTCTGACTACAATAGAGGCAGCGTCTTGACCGATTACCTGGTCCACCAATCTTTCAGGAATAGGTACATCGACAGTGGATTCTATCGGAAGGTCGAGGACCCATTCTTCCACAGGAGCGGTGCAGACGGGATCTTTGTCCTCAGAAACACCGAATGCTGAGCCTTCTTCCCAGTCTTCTAGTGGATCTGGAACAGAATCTTTGCCGGTCATACTATGCCGCCTCCTCTATTCTCCCTCTGACCGGTCCTTCTTGAAGGTGCGTTACCACCCAATTCAACGTTCTCCGCGCAAGTATTCTGGCCCATAGTACTGCCATTGCTCCATGGTCCACCCCTCTGGGAGCCCCTCAGGCGGCAATGGAAGGGGTGCATCTGCCAACACAGATGTAGAATCTTGAGGCTCTCTTCGACGGGTGGCGACCATGAAGGCTGTGACGCCTATCAGGGCTAGAACGCCGGCCACACCCGCCACCAAAGGCATCGAAGAGGACGACGATACACTATTCGACTTTTCTTCGCCAGATGACTCTTGAGTTGTGTCGGAAGGTTCTACTGCGTATGTCTTGAGCATCTCGGATTTCCTATCAAAACCTGAGGAGTCTACGGCGTTTACGGTAAGCCCGATGTAGTCGCCAACTCTCAGCCCAACACCTTCATTCGCTTGGACGGTGAACGGGCTAAATCCAAAGGCGGCCCCCATGTCGGTACACACTCCTGTCAGACTATTGCATACTTGCCATCTAATCTCAACATTAGTGAGGCCATGATTCGTCAACTCAGTAACTGTGGCTACAGGGTTCGTAGAGTAGTCCATCGTGTCAAAAGACGCGCTGATATCCCCCTGGGTGCCTATCGATTCCCATGTCAAGGGCAGTGAGTCTACGACTTCTACCTCAATAATATGGGTTACAGACTCGCCTATAGGATCAATGGCGGTGATGGTGACTAGTTCAGTCCCTGCTTCATCCCATTTCATCGTAATCAGACCAGTATCAAAGTCATATGTTGCGGAGCCGGCATCGTATGTATCGACATCGATCCATAATTCGCTGAATTCATGATCTGCATCCGAAACATGCATCGGCAATGAGACTGTCATTGTACTGCCGACCTTGGCAACCATGCTCCCGATTCCACTAGCATCTATCCTTGGGGCGTCATTGATGTTGTTTATGACAAAAGTGACTGCGGTCTCGGTTGTTTGATCTCCATCAGATGCACTGACCGTTACTGTAGCTATTCCTACGAAATCCTCGTCCACAGAACTCACAGAGAGGGTATGCCCAACAATGATCGCATCGAAGAACTCCTGTGGTTCGACGCTCTCCAGTTTGAGATTCAATAAAGATGGGTTAGAGGGTGCACCCTCGTCATTAGTATCCGAAAGAAAAGGAGTGAGGATTAGGCTTGCAGATTCGCCTTCATCGAACGATTGTGGCGATATTGATGACCATCTTGGCGCCCCATTCTCGATTACATTGAACAATAGTGTGCCGGTATTGGAGTCCTCTCCATCGCTTATTGTGATGAACAGGCCCTGCGGAATTGGCGAGCCGGTGGAATCGTATATTATTCGGTCAAATTCTACAGTTACCGACCCAGTATCAGGGTTCCAACTTCTGAACTGTGGCGCGTTACTATCGATTTGCAAGGTCGGGATGGGTGTCTCGGCGTCCCATACTAGCCCTTCCAACGAGATGGTCTCCTGCGTCTCCACCTTCACGGTGGGCATGCCGGCATGAAGGGGGTCCATAGGAGATATCACCTGAGGAATAGCATTCCTCAGCACAAATGCAGAATCGGTAGACAGCCACTCGCTTGATTGGCCTCGTGCATCAGTCCATTTGACCCTCGTATCATAGTCTCCTGTTGGAGCGTCGAGTGGAGTAAGCAGGGAATGGATCAGTTTGAGATTGCCTCCCGCGCCCATCTGGCCAACCCAATCTGTCCAATCAGATGACCAATCATTTTGCCCGGAACGACTGTACTCAAATTCAGCAGTCATGGTGCTAATGTCATCCACTGCATCATTTGCAATTGCTGATAGTTCAAAATCCAGGGAAGCACCACGGTATATTTCAGAGCCATCGACTGTCGTTGGTCTGGTTGCTATAGGCGGCATGTCATATGGAATGAAAATCTCATTCTTGTCATTGAAATCGACCCTATCTGAATCGCTGCCTTCGAGGGCAGCCCTGAGAGAGGCTGCTCCTGATGCTACCGAAGATAGTACTGATGAGTCGAATGTAGACTGGAATGTGATGGTTTGGCCGGGGTACATGGATGGCAAATCATGGCGTTCTATCTCTACATGATCCAGTCCGTCCATGTAGGATATTACCAGTTCAGCCCCATCCGGGTGGTCTTCAGCACCATTATTCTCAACTGTTACAGACAGGGACACTGAATCCCCGGGAATGAGCCCAGGATAGCCCCCATCGATATCTGCTCCGAAATTTGATACGCCTAAATCGACGAGTGGGCCCATATCTGGATCGATTGCCGCATATACCTGGTTGTATGTTGTGTGGGGGCCGTCCATCAAAGCGAATACTGGCCAGAAATTTTCCCATTGAGAATATCCTGATGATGTTCTAACTAGGTTAACAGGTTTGACCCATGTGTGCTCGACTGCGACATTCTTGTCAAGAGTGAGTTGCTGGAAACCTGAACTTGTACTATCGAGAAGCCAGGACCTCCAGTTGTGATGTGGTTTGACACCATTGTCGTATGAGTCAGCTCCAATCTTCTCTGTTACCGCGCCATAAACGTAGACGTTTACAGATGACTGTGCCCCCACATACTTCGATTCAAGCGTTATAGTAACGTCGTTGGTCGTGGAATCCAGAGACATTGTCAATTTTAATTGGAAATCATTCGAAGACAGGTCCATGCACCCTCCAGCCGAATATTCAGGATCGTAGAAGTTTGTTCCGCCTGCTCCAACCTTGTAACAAGCACCAGACTGTTGATCGGCGAACGAGAATGTAGGATATCCGGATGAAGAGGCTGTGACATGGCTCATTCGGTTGATTGGGCCATCACTCGGCCAACCGCCAGATGCTGATTCGAAGAAAGAAATGTATGTGAAGTCTTCCGGGTTGGAGGTCTTCAGATTATCGAGCGATGGCGACGCACTGCTCATACAAGGGCCGCACCAATGCGCGCCAACATATTCTCCGAAAACAGTATGTCCTGGACTTGTTGCCTCCATCATCGGCACTGGCTCAGTGAGCTCATCAGAAGTCGCTTCACCGGCCCAATGACTCGGGCTGAACAGTGAAATTAGTAGGATAATTATCAATGCGCCCGACGTTGTAAGCGGCCTATCTCTCGAGTGCATTCCAACTCCGGGATACGTGCTGAGTTATCAATGAAACCTGCCTAGGTGTATTCCAGTGTTCTGACTTGAGACCGGAAGTGCTTGAACACATAACAGTGCCCGGCAGACAATGAGCGGCGAGTGGCTAGCCCTAGTGGAATCCGATGGCAGGGCCTATTTGCTTCAAAGGGGATCGGGGGAAGTTCGCGTAAGGGGGCTAGGGCGATTCAATGTGGACGATACACTTGGAGACGTTGTACCCGGCGACTCTCTCGTGATCGGTCAGAAGACTCTCAGAGTTGTCAACCCGGGCCTTCCCGAAGCCAGGAGGGCCATGAAGCGCAGGGCGCAAGTCATACTTGCAAAGGATGCAGGTTATCTGATATCTAGAATGGGCATCAGCGTGGGTTCAACAGTTCTCGAAGGAGGTCACGGATCTGCTGGGCTCGCAATGCATTTAGCATCGGTAATTGGGGGTTCTGGGAAATTAATATCTGTCGAAAATAGGCCAGAGCATGCCACAGTTGGGCGTGAAAACATGGAAACACTGAAAGATATTCTGCCAGAGTTCCCCGAATGGCATCTTCTTGAGTCTGATCTCACATCCTGTAAGGAAGAAGTTTCAGCTCTAACAGATCATCTTGATGCTGTCATATTGGATCTTGCAGAACCGTGGACTGTGGTAAGTGACATTTCGAAATTACTTCGGCCGGGTGGGCGGCTAGGGTGCTACTGTCCGACCAGCATACAATTGGAGAAATCATGGGAGGCTTGCGAATCAGCGGGTCTGTACATTGAATGGGCAGGGGAAGTGATCGAGCGTCGCTGGTCTAAGGCGAGTCGCGGGGGAGTTCGTCCCGGCAACCAGCCAATAGGCCATACGGCGTTTCTCCTTATCGCCGCTGAACAGCTTGTTACTGAAGAATGATTAATCTGAATAGTCTCGCTTGTACAACCATTTGGCATCATGGCCCGATATCTTTCAAAACCCAGCCCCGACACGCCAGGGGTATGAGAGACAGCAGCGAGTGGTTGCCCACAGCATATCGTTCCCACACTATCGGACAGGTTGTAACGAATGGCGGGGACATGGTTGGTTCACAAGTTACACTCGCAGGTTATGCCGAAACTGTACGAGGTCGCGGAGGTGTCTGCTTCGTAATGCTGCGAGATGGAACCGGGAGAATCCAAGCTTTCCTGAAGAGGGATGCCATGGACGAGTCGGTGTTTGAATCAATTCAATCTTCAAGCCGAGAATCCACAATATCAGTTACGGGAGTTGTGGCTAAAAAAAGACCCCCGAAGACTCCTGAAGGAAGTTCACCACCTCCGCCGGAATACGAGGTAAGCGTATCCTCTGCAGAAATTTTGGCTGTTGCGGATGCACCTCTTCCAGTGGGGGTTATTGATGATGTCAACGTAGGCCTAGACGTTAGACTGGACAATCGCCACCTCGATGTCAGAAGAGCACATGTAAATGCGATGTTTCAGCTTCGCTCGAAGGTACTTCAATATGGAAGAGAGCATCTAATCAAAGAGGGTTTCAGTGAAATGAATAGCCCGAAAATAATCGCTAGCGCGAGTGAGGGGGGGACGAATCTATTTCCCATGATGTACTTCGATACCCCTGCATACCTTTCCCAGTCTCCCCAGCTGTACAAGCAACTAGCAGTTCTGGGAGGGCTTGAGCGTGTCTTTGAGATAGGGCCGGCTTTCCGTGCTGAAAAACATGATACATATCGTCATCTAAATGAGTTCGTCTCCTTTGACATAGAGGCAGCATGGTGTGATGATGAAGATGTCATGGGCGTACTAGAACGCATGATTCATTCAATATGGAGTAGGGTCGCAGCTGATGATCAAGATCTTGTGGACATCATCAATACCTACAGAGGCACCCAGGGGATGGAGCCAGTTATCGTAGAGATCCCTGAACTGCCATTCCCCAGAATACCTTACGACGATGCCATAGAAATCGTAAAAGACGGAGGAGGAGATATCGAATGGGGCGACGATATAGAGAGCCATCATTGCGACCTTATTGCTTCCAAGTACCCTGGTTTCCACTTTATCCCCCGATGGCCTATGTCGATGAAACCGTTTTATATCCACCACAAAGAAGGGGAAATGGGATCCACGGGCAGTCAACTAAGTCGTGGTTTTGATCTGAACTACGGCCGGGATGAGATGACTAGCGGCGGGCAGCGAGAGCATCGTGTGGAAATTCTTGAGCAGAATCTTAGAGATATGGATCTTGATCCCGATGACTTCTCATTCTACACAGACGGTTTCCGATATGGCGCGCCGCCACATGCTGGGTGGGGTCTTGGCGTGGCTCGACTACTGATGGTCCTGACTGGTGCCGGCAATGTTAGAGAAGTGGTTCTTTTCCCGAGAGACAGATCTAGAGTGACGCCCTGATCAAAGAGCATGCATCTCCAAAACGGATAGATCGACTATATCGAGGGTCTTGCGGTGTGTAGCCTCCAAATCCACAGGAGGGGCGCAGCCCTCACTGAGTGCCTGTTTCCACCTTTTTGCACAAAGGCACCATCTATCCCCTGGTTTTAGGCCAGGGAATTGCATATCTGGTCTCGGAGTCGTCAAATCGTTCCCTGCGCTTGCACTGAACGTCAGGAACGCCTCATCGACCACAACACACACCGTGTGGATCCCTCTGTCTCCTGAATCGGTATTGCAACAACCATCTCTGAACCACCCAGTAAGCGGATCTGCGTTACAGGTCTTCAACGTGGTTCCAAGGACATTGATTGAAGGATCCATATCATTCTGACATTAATATGAGATATCAAGCCTTGCCACCACTAATGTGGGTCTCGATTATGGTGCGCTGGATTGAGTTTTCTTATCCTTGATGCCAAAGAGGAATCTTGAGTAGCGTGAGATTCTTACAATCTCAAAGAATATCCAACAAGTGAAGACCGTGAATACAGTGGCTACTAAGACTGCGGACATATCTCGGAGCCCCAGTTCAGACGATATTCGGAGGCCTGCGAATACGAGGGGCATGTGCACAATGTAGAACGGATAGACCCCCTGATTAAGATACGACAATCGCAAACTAGATCGATTTAACAGATGGGCGCCCCAAGCGAACACGGCAAGACACCAAAACCATGCATGGAAACTGTGAATCACGCAGGCAGCCAATGTCGTGGAATCGTGGAGAATGTGTGGCTCCTCAAGCAACCAGCCGCCATCGACATACGCGATTCCAGTGGAATGTTGTTCAAGGCGAATCCATATGAAAGCAAGAGTCCAGAGTAAAGCTAGAACAGTTATGAGGGTCCTTCGAGTCTCGAGAAATTCGTACCATTCCTTCTTGGCAACGATGCATGAGAATCCAATTGCGAAGAATATGAAGAACCAAAACCACTCGTATGCAACTCCAATGAAACCTGGGAAAAAGGGCTTGAATACAATCTCTGATATCGTCAAAATAAGAGGCATCAGCAAGAGTGGTCCAATACTGAATTTTATGGAAAATATGGCCCTTATTGCCCTTGAAGGTAGCCCTCCCGGGTTATTTCGAACTGAGTTGAAAACCGGGATCATGATCAGAGAGTAGAGGAAAAGATTCCACAGGAACCACAGATGACCGAGTGCAATTAACTTTCCAAAGACGGGGATCCAAAAGGAAAGCGAACGCCAGACTATGCCGAAGAGGAAAGCTGAGGTCATTTCTGACAAGTTAAGATCGATTTCACCGGTGATTAGTTGTCCTGCGAAGCCCATAGTCCAAGCTCCAAAGAACATTGGGATGAGCAGACGTTTGACTCTCTCCTTTAGGAAGGTCTTCCAGACCCTCCTCCGAAATGCGAAAGCGGTCCCCATCCCCGAAATCATGAACAGTGCTGCAAGCCTCCATTGGTGCATCCAATGGAGTATCATGCTCTCCATGGTAACAGACTCTGCACTGTAGTCATTATTCGCTTCTGCGAACTCTAAACGATCTTGCTCTTCGATTTCTCCGACATTCGGATTTATTTCAGTTCCATATGTGGACCAATACACACCTATGGCCACATGGAAGGGTATCAAAAGACCAAACAAAATGACTCTGAGCCAATCGATGTCATATCTTCTCTGATCGGTCACGATTGTCTAATGCTGGAAATTTACATTAGTAGTTTGTTACGATTGCTAGTTTATGAGATGGCTGATGCTCGGGGTACCGGCGATTCTCTTTATCGGATTCATACCATTTGGTATTGCAATGAGTGAGATATTCGACACAGGTTTGTTCTTCTTCATCACGATGTTACTCTACGTGGTTTTATTCCCGCTCTCGCCGGTGATAGTGGGGGTCATTCTGCATGAAAGAGGGCGCCATCTAGCGATTGATGAGGCGGGCGAACCCGAGGCAATTGAATGGTGGAAACCTGATATGACCGAAAATGATGGGTATCAATGACTCCTCAGGAGAGCGTAACATGCCACCTAGTTCGACGCCAGAATTCGCCTTTCTCCTGCTCAAGGAGCATCCCTATGGTAGGGAGATGTTGAGTCAGTTACTGTCAAAGAATTTCATCCCCTCGATAATAATATCAGAGGACTCGGGTATCGGCGATGAAGAGCGCGAGAAATTTCTCAAGAGGATTGAGGGCAATCCAGTCGCTCCTACCATTGAGAGTCAGATCGCCAGGCTTTCTGAGGATGGTTTCGTTGTACCGCATATCGAAGTGGAAAAGCACGACAGCCCTAATGTGATGCCTCACATAGAGGATTTCGATCTCGATCTGATTGTCTTCGGCGGGACCAGGATAATCAGGGGAGATATCTTGGATTTCCCCAAAGACGGCGTTCTTAATTCACATCCTGGATTACTCCCGGAGTGCAGAGGTTCGGCTTCTCCTGCTTGGTCTGTTTACCACGACATACCAATAGGTTCCTCAACTCATTTCTGCGACAATGGAGTCGACACTGGCGACTTACTTTTGAGAAGAGAAGTACCTGTAAAAAGAGGGATGACTTACGAAGATTTGTGCTATGAAACGCTTGTTCTATCTGGAGTTCTCATGAAAGAAGCCCTGATTGCATATGTGGAAGGGCGATGGGGTGAAATGCGTCGGCCACAGGGAGAGGGTAGCCACCCTACCTTCCGAAACGCCTCAGAAGAAATTCTAGAAGTCGTATATCAGAAGCTAAGTGAGCAAACATATGCGCATTACGTGGATTAGGTGAAATGTCGATGGATGATATATTAGGTGAAGATTTTCCTTTCTCAGAGAACGTGCTTAATGGAAAGACTGCGTTGGTCTGTGGCGCCTCGCGTGGAATCGGTCGGTCCACCGCGTTACTCCTTGCCAGGGCAGGGGCTAGAGTGGTTGCCTGTGCCCGCAACAAAGAGATGCTCGATGATCTGGTTTCGGAGATGCATGGTTCTGGGCATGAAGCCTTAGTCCTGGATCTTGAGGATACGGATGCTGTTCGTATGATTGCGGAATCATTAGTCAATCAGGAAATTACGATTTTGATCAATAACGCAGGCGGACCACCCCGCAGCCCACTTCTTCAAAATGATCTGGAAGACTTCGATGGACCCTTCAAACGCCATCTACATGCATCGCACATATTGGTCAGGAGTCTCGCACCGGGAATGGAAGAATTTGGTAGTGGAAGGATTGTCAATATTATTTCTACGTCAGTCCGTGAACCTGTGGAAGGAATCGGCCTATCGAATACTTTGAGGGGGGCGATGGCCTCATGGAGCAAGTCTCTTTCCAAAGAATTGGCTCCTTGCATAACGATAAACAACATACTTCCGGGGTATACAGACACTGATCGTCTTGTATCCTTGTCCAAGTCTAAGAGTGAGCGAACGGGCATGAGCGTGGAAGAAATATACGATGATTGGCGAAATCAAGCACCCATTGGCAGACTTGTTGATCCGCTGGAAACTGCTTCAGCAGTGGTTTGGATGTGTCTTCCTTCAAGCGGGGCTATACGCGGAGTTAGTCTGGCTGTAGATGGCGGGCGAATGCGCTCTATCTGATGGGTAATGGTATGGAATTCGATATTTTCTTCTCGGTCTCGCAGACGCCGGATTCAACCGGCTACAAGCCCAGTGAGAGGGAGATGTTCTCCAATTTCTTAGACCAGGCTGAGAAGGCGGACGATCTTGGATTTGACGTTGGATGGGTTGCTCAAGCCCATCTCTCTACGGAAGTTCAGAAAAGCAATGCGAACCCAGTGGTCCCCCACTATCCCGGTGAAGTTGGCTTGTGCACCGACTTCTTCCAAATCGCTGCAGCTGTCATGGCTCGGACAAAACGTATGGAGGTAGGGAGCGCGGTGATGTCGATACTCGCATCGGGGGGGCCAATCGCTCAAGCTGAACGAGTTGGCGCATTCCTCGCAATCCACGGCGTGAATCCAGATGAGACACGTCGTCTTCATATCGGATTCTCTGCAGGTCGTTTTGAATTCATGGCACGACCGTATGGGATCGTTCCGAGGGACCCTGTTGAAGAGGCTGCATGGCCGGCATTACGTGGCCAGGTATTTGCCGAGGCAAGTGAAATTTTCCTTAGACTCCTGTCAGGTGAAGTGATTGATTCGTCCATGATAAGAGAAACCAGGCTCACACGCGACAATTTCAGAAGTGATGAAGATTGGGCGGGTGTCCAAGAGTCAGCAGTCTTAGAATGGGGGCTCTCGACTTCTCCAGATGAAGTCGTCATTCCCCGCCGCTACGAGTTTGAGTCCATCGCCACGATACCTAAGGAATGGCGAAGAGATCTCTTGAATCTCGTTCTTGGCAGCCATGATAAGCATCTTCAAGTTGAAGTCAATAAATGGCGTCCAGTACAAGTATTCAACCTGAGCATAACCCCGCCAGATATCATTGAAGCTACGCATGAGCGTATGCGAAAGTGCTACCATAGAGACGGAGGAGTTTGGAGTCGTTCAATGATGCCTCGAACCGTGATGGTTTTTCTCAATGATGAAGATGGGCTCTCGAATGTGGAGCGGTCCGAGCATGCTTTAGAGGAATCTAAGTCGTCGATTTCGACTTATTGGAATGCCTTGGAGGGGACCATCGATCCGGGTAAAGTGGAAAAGGCGGTTGACAATGCAGTCATCGGGAATGTGGACGAAGTAGCCCAGCAACTGATCGAAAGATTTCATCCTGATGATCGGATAATGTGCTGGTTCGACTTTTTCAATCACGACAACGAACGTGTGAAGCGTAACATGGAGGCATTCATGACAAAGGTCGTCCCCCTCGTGAATAGGGGTGTTGAAAGGTGAAGGAAATTAATCCGAATGACCGACCTTCCTCCGTGTCGGCTGGAAGGCCTGGTTCGGCGGTGTATCCGACGACTCCTCTTGGAGAAAAATTCGAGAACATACCCACTGGACGAGATGTGGAATGGGAGCCTCTCGTTGATTTTAGGCGGATGGATGTTTCAGAGAATACAATTCATGGCGCGGTAGCATGGGCGCATGGGGATGAAATAATCCACTCTTTTGGAGGAAATGTCTTGGTCTATGGCCGCTCTATGATGAAGCCCCTGATGATGAAGCCTTTTGTTGAGGTCCTGAAAGACTTGGATTGGAAGCAGAAGGCCATCTCTTGCTCCTCGCATAATGGAGATACTGAACACGTTGCAGCCGCTCAGTCTTTGCTTACTGAATCTGAGTGGGGATTGATGCAATGCCCCTTGGACGTACCATTGATACAATTCGGACGCCAGGTAAGGAGGCCAAGAAGATGGTTCCACACGTGCTCAGGAGAGCACGCTGCTATCCTCAAAGGAATGAGGCTCATGGGCATGAGTAGAGCTGGTTACACTTTACCTAGTTCAGATTGGTTTCCGTTGTATTTGGATGTTCTTCGAGAATATATGAATAAGCCAAATTGGGAGCCCCTCAGAGTGGCGAAAGATGGATGCGGGTTTCCCACAGTTTCCAATACAGTAAACGAATTGGCCTTGATGTTCGCAAATCTAGTTGCTAGACGCAATGATGACTGGATATGGGAGGCGATGAATCGTAATCCGGATCTAGTCGGTGGTTTCAACAGATTGGACTCGACTTGCCTGAAGGCTGGTGACGGGCGTATTGTAGCAAAAGAAGGAGCAGATGGGCTACTCGGATTATCTGTGATTCATGACGACTGGCCAAAGGGACTTGGAATAGTAATCAAAATTGCACATGGATGGAACAGCCAAGCGACTTGGTATGTGGCGAGGGCCGTATTGGGCGTATTGGGGGTCAATCTCAGGAATCCGTACCCACTTCATCGCCAGAAGGCATTCATTGTGCCGGGTATAGTTCCCGAGAAATACTCCTCAGCGTTGGAGTCAATCGTCACATGGGATGAATGGGACCCGGACAGAGACAGATTTTCCATGGATTGGAAAGATTACACCTCTGCGATGACCAGGTCTGATCCATTCTCTAACGAGGGAATCGGTGATTCCTGATGGATCTGATGAATTATATCGACGGTAATTTTCAGGCACATACAGGGGAACAATGGCTCGATGTTGTTGAGCCTGCTACCGGAAAGCAATTTGCTAGAGTCCCCCTTTCATCGCCTTCAGATGTAGACTCAGCGATCCTTGCAGCAAGGAAGGCTCAGTCAGAGTGGGGGGGCCTGAGTCATTCGGAAAGAGCAGGGTGGCTGGACATCATAGCAGATGAGTTGGAATCCAGATACGAGGACATAGCGTCCCTGGAGAGCAGGGATACAGGAAAACCAATATCGCTGGCAAGAGCGGTTGATGCAAATAGATCGGTAGCCAATTTCAGATTCTTTGCTGAAATGATTAGGACCCATCGTGGAGAAGTTTTCGAAATGGCTGATGCGGACAATTTCGTAACCTACAGGCCTGTTGGCGTGGGGGCATTGATCACCCCTTGGAATCTGCCACTATACTTGCTATCATGGAAAGTTGCTCCGGCCATAGGCATGGGGAATACAGTGGTATGCAAACCCAGCGAGATGACTCCCATGACGGCGAATCTCCTCATGGAGGTTATCGACAAAGTCGGACTTCCGCCAGGAGTGGTCAACTTGGTTCACGGAGACGGAGGGGGGGCAGGCAGTTGTTTGGTATCTCATAGTGATGTGGATCTTGTCTCCTTTACAGGGGGCACGTCAACAGGTGCCAAAGTTGCTGCATCCGCAGCCCCTCATTTCAAGAAGATAAGTCTGGAGCTTGGAGGCAAGAATTCAAGCATTGTATTTGCGGACTGTGACCTCAACAAAACGATAGAGGGTGTCGGCAGGGCGGCATTCCTGAATCAAGGCCAGATATGTCTTTGTGGCTCCAGAATTCTTGTTCAAGACTCAATTTATGACGAGTTTGTAGAGGGCTTTATCGATTCTGTTGAGTCTTTGAAAATCGGTGATCCTTCTGAGGATTCTACGCAACTTGGAGCCCTCATCTCCTCAGGTCATCTGAAGAAAGTCAAGGAGTACGTCTCTATCGCAAAGGATGAGGGAGGGCATTTTCTCACCGGAGGGGACGATATGGAAATCCAATCATCCCTATCTAGAGATCTGGAAGGCGGTTATTGGATGGCTCCGACGGTGATTGGGGGCCTATCTCCCGATTCACGATGCTCCACGGAGGAAATCTTCGGCCCCGTCGTCACAGTACATCGATTCAAGACCGAGGAAGAGGCCATTGAGATTGCCAATGGCACACGCTACGGTTTAGCTGGAAGCGTTTGGACTGAAGATCTGGAGAAGGGGATTAGGGTCGCTGAAGGTATTCGGACAGGAATGGTCTGGGTCAATACTTGGCTCCACAGGGATCTTCGAACCCCCTTCGGAGGAGTTGGAGACAGCGGAGTTGGACGAGAAGGCGGAAGATGGAGCCTAGGATTCTTCTCTGAGACGCTTAACGTCTGTGTAAAACGCTAATTCGGCATTTGTCGCCTCAATATCTATACCTCTAATATCAAATAATGCAGTCATGGAAAAGCCCGGGCCGGGAAACGCGACGATATCTAGCGGAGGATTTGATGAGGCAAAAGCGGGCTTCTACGCATCGATAGGTTTGGGTGCGGCGGTCCTTGCATATGCCATTTATTACGTGACATTCGAACTGACGGCTGAAAGTGACCATTCTTACCTGATTTTGGGAGGCATGCTCGGAACCGTTGCAGTGAGCTGCATAGGTTTCCATGAGTGGCGGCGCAGCCGAGAGGGTAGCGATCGGAATCAAAATATGGTGGAGGACTATGTTGCTGCCACCGCAGTACTGTCGGGTGCACTTGCATCAATCTGGCTCTCGCGATACTCCGCTTTCGCCCTGTGGGAAGCTGAAGCGTACACTGGCCAGTTCATTGAAGGGCAGTGGGCGCCCACTGTTGAGCTAGCGATAGCACAGACGATTTTCATGTTGTTAGTCATGGAGATATCCACTAGAATGATCGATCGGCATAATCTAGGAACTCTTCCCCGGACTATCGTCATACTCGCACCGATTTCCCTCTCTCTATCTGCGGTTTCGATATGGGTGGACTATGCAGGGGGAGTTTTCGAGCAGTGGAATACAATCTCACACGTTTTGCTGCTGAGTGCTGCGATGATTCATGCACTTAGACTCGATCGATCGGTTCTGTACCTGATATCTGCAGGGGCTAGTATGGCAATTCCAGCACTTGTGGTATTGAGCCTGGGTGTAGAATCAGGGGGTTGGATGACCATAATGGTAGTAATCGTGGGAATGACTGCTACGGATCGCGGGCTATCCAGAGAGATGATTGAGCAGAGCTCTTGGTTTGTTATTTTCGGAATCCTTCTATTGCAGATTGTTGCATCCAATGGCCAGGCTAACTTCGTGTTGGGTTCTTTATCGATTACTGAGCAACCTTTCGGACTTTCATTCTGGTTGTGGGCCGCTCTACTCGTGGGATGGTTCGCACCGACAACGATGCAGAGGACTCCCGCCATGCCCATAGGCCTTGCATTGGCACTTTCACTATTGGAAGCGGAAGCTGCATTGATCGCATGGGTAGTAGGAATCGGTGCATTCGTTTATCTCGAAACTCGTGATCATGCTAGGGACTGGGTTGTTCGATCGACATATTGGGCGATGATCGTCGCATGGTTCATCTCTGCAGCGATTGCAAGCAGCCAGGGAGGTGTATTCCTGGACATTGGAGGCGTCGAGATTAGTAACGCCCATGGGCTCGGGCTGGGATTGCTTCCCGTTTTGATCGGCCTAGGCATATGGAGTGAATCAAGAGGCCGGTTCAATTCATCTAGCGGCTCCTCAGTTGCGATTCTGGCAGGGGCCCTAGTGCCACTTTCTGACAAAGCTGGAGAGTTTCTGCCAATAGTTCTGATCATCGTAGCATTGGTACAGCTGCGGAGGACAGATATCGGCAGAGATGAAAACAAATTATGGGATGAAAATTCCACTCTCGTCGGTTCAAGGTGGAATTTGGTATGCATCCCTATTCTAGCTCTTGCGATATCCATTGTTGCCATCAGAGACAGGGGCGTCGTTCCACTCGAGTTCGCTCATGCCAATCTGCTACCTCTCGTGGTTGGGCTGGCTATCTACGTGGAGGCCCGCTCACGAAAGAGGGGCGAGGCCTCCATACTGCTGACGCCATTCGGGTTCACTTCGCTGTTCTTGGTGCTCGCTTCGATGCTTGCCGTACCAGGGGACATAACCTATTCAGACAGCTTCAATGGAAGCGGGACCTTGTCAGATGTCGACATACTCGAGTGGAGGTTAGCGATATTCCACATCGCAGCGGCAGGTGGCCTTCTAGTTGCGGAATGCGGGGCCATGGGGCGTGTCAGCCCCCTACATCGACTTGCAGGGGCCGCCTGCATTGCAGTCTTTGCAATCATTTCAACAGCACAGTTCAATACCAGTCCAGAAATTGATGGGGAGTCAGTAAGATTCTTCGAAAGGGTGCTGAGAGACATCGTGGTGGTAGCACCACTGGTTGTTGTAGACAGGATGCTCAAGACGATAGAGGACCTGTCCGACGAGGCGCGAACCATAGGGTCCTTCACGCTACTATCCCTGATCGCGATAGGTGCGACAGATGTCTCAGGAGGGTTACTCGCAATACCCGTCTTTGCGATAGTCGCCTATCGCGCCACTACCCATGTCAATACGTGGATACTGCTAGCACTCCCAATAGCTGCCACAATCTACGCAGGGGTATTGACTGGGGGCGTTGCTCCGGAAATGACTCTCGCCTCCGTACTTGACAGCATTCCTTTCCTTGGAGAGGAATCTGGGGTGATGGATATCCCGAGATGGGCGAGTCTTCTGCTCTTTTTACAGATTGGCCTTTCAGCCTATGCTATTCGAGTTGAGGATCGACCTGAGGGGGATACTCGATGGGGTGCTGAGGAAAGGTTCAGCATCGGAATTGCAGGCATTCTTGCTTTCGCCTTTCTGATACCCGACTTCAGATTGGTATGGATCTTCATAGCTGCGGGGATGTGGGCCTGGGCATGGGCGAATGGAATCATTTGGTGGTTCAATGTCGCTCCTTTGTCGTTTGTTTTCGGCATATGGGCCATGCTCGAGTGGATGCTCGACAATTCATGGATCGATTTTAGTGGCAACGAAATATTTGCGATAGGTTGTCTGATGGGAGCAGTTATTTCTGGTATTCAAGTAGTGATCCAAAAAAGTGGCCTTCTAGCCAGGAACTACGATGCTGAAGATGTCCAACTCGAAGAGTATCTACCCGAAGGATGGGGCATCGAGAAGTCGTATGATCCTGTGGCCCTCGTGGGGTTAACAAGTCGCGTCTGGATGTATTTCCTACTTTGGTTCGCATGGGACATCGGTTACGTCACATGGGTCATATCGTCGGTAGTAATGACTGTGGACGGGATAGTATCGGGTCGTGAGAAACTGCTCTATCTGGGTATATCTCTGCAGACAATAGCATGGCCAACAATGGGCTATCAAGATCTCGATCTTCATGAAGAGACGCTATTGTTGATTCCAATTCTGCAGTGTCTGGCTTTAATCTACATTGTATGGAAAGGGCCTTGGACAATCGGGAAAATATCGATCTCCGAGAAGGGTGAAGAGCTCAGCAAGTTTTCGAGTGTTTGGGCCCTTATAGCAGGATATGCTTACTCAATTGACGGCTATGGCCTGATTTTTCCTGCACTGGTGCTTACAATATCGGCACATCACTCCATGCTGGGGTTCTCCAGAGACGAATCTTGGAGGAGGGGTTTCGGGCTTATTGGAATGCCTCTGGGCTTCATGGTCGTTCCGAGTCAAAATGACCTTGTGTTCGTCGTGATGCTATTCGCTGCGGCGATGTCGCTGGTTGGACAGGGCGTCCTCTATGCCTCAAGAGGAGGGTTGGGTATTGGTACAGCAAAGGAGAGCTCTGAGACCATATTGGAAGACATCGGACTCAAGAAAACGGATGACTCGAGAGGTGCCCAAGCTGAAGAGGTGCAGGAAGATGTGATTGATATCGAGCCTGAGACGAATGAGGCTGAGGCTGAGGATGAAGACGTCGAATCCGAGGAGAGCGGGGCCGAGAGCGACGATGACGAAGGAACTCCGCCGCTGGCACCACCTCCTGTCCCGATTGAAAGAGTGAATATCGGAGATGGCAGGTATGAGTCGAGTTCGTCGGCTCTGTCGGTTGATCTGCACCCGGAAATATTGCGCGGGATACGATCCTCGATACCCGAGGGAACCGATGGTGCAAAATGGCGTCCTGTGCTACGTGTCGCCCCGAACGGTTCGATGAGCGTGCAGTGGGAACCTATCCAGTAGGGTGCTCGAGTATCTCCCGGGCATAATCTGGGAGATGGGCCCCTGCTTCGCTGAATAGGTGCTCTGTACTACGAATGGGCCTATTCTTGGACAATGATTTTGCCCGTGTGGAAACCAATGCCCACGCAGTCTTATTTCCGATGCCGGGTATGGAGTTGAATTGGGCCTCTGTTGCCTTCATCGTGTTCAGGCCCAATTCAACTCCAGAGACACTTCTAGATCCATGGCCTGTCACTAGGACATCGGACATCGTCTCTAGAGGGATCTGGTAGGGGACGCCCACGAGAATTGGATAAGCGCCGATCTGTCTTCCGAAGGTTATCCCTGGTCGCCCGTGTCTTGATGCATCCCTGTAAGAGGGGTTCTCCACCTGCTCAGGCAGCCTTATTCTATCTCCGCTGGATTCCCACCAAACGTTCCTCAGAATTGTTCCAACTGGAAGGAGTCGTTCAAGCATGGGGGTGTCGATTGTGGCTCTGACTTCTTTCTTGAATGCGGAAAATGCCTTCTTCGGGACTTCTTGAAAGCCAGCCCCCTCTACCTGTCTTATGTTGATTCTCCGAAGCATTAGACCCTCTTGAAGAATTGATCTGAGCAATTTGAGATTCATCTGATAGGTGGCTTCCGTCTCGCCATTCAGACCGGCGATTAAATTCAATCCGGGGAGCATCTTCGGTAGGCCTCTTGGACCACGTTCTCGGCCATGTTCATTCACATGCCTGATTGCAGTCATAAGCTGTTCAGTATTGCAGTTCAGCCAGTTTGCATCATGCACCGCTGGGTCGGCAGACTCCAAACCAAAGGAAAGGACAGCCCCGTCTGTAAGCGTATTGACCAGTGTCTTCGTTATCTGCTCAGATGGTTCCAGATTCTCGGCTATAATCGAAGGATTTGCATTATCGACATGAAGCACCTCGATTCGCTCATCATCACGTATCTCATGCAGAACCTTCGCAATGGGCTCAGGGTTTGGAATGGGGTACTCAAGATCTATCACTCCTTCAGCCTTGTAGGTATACACATCTGTGGCCCCTCCAATCCTAATATTCCGTATGCCTGCATCAGTCGCAGATTCTACCTCTGCTATGACGTCCTCCTCATCTCTCCAGAGAGGCACCCCTTTCTTGGGCTCTATGCAGAACTTGCACCCCCTCTTGTACCTCACACAGCCTTGGTACAATTCAACCTCGTAGGTGAGTGGCCCAGGACTCCCATTTGGGGAGATGATGTCTGGATGATCGGTCACCGCTCTGGAAGATGCTCCCCTAAATGCCCATCTTGACCATTGCTCTGACGTCCTTCTGCGATGAGACCACTTCCCTGTTGCAAGGAAACTCTCTAGGGTAGCATCGGTATCCTGCAGGGAAAGGAAGAGGTTCTTCCTCAAGGGCGTCCACCCATCCTGGCGCCATATCCGCACGGCCCACCCTCCAATCAGAATCGGACATCCAGATGGAATTGAAGGCAGTATGGAGTCTACCTCTTTACGGCTGATTGGGGTCCCCCTGATATATTTCCCAGGCACTACAGCGCCTGCTAGAATGACTACTCCCTCTATATCTTCGGCATCCGGCATCAGTGAATCTTCACCCGTGCGATGTGATGCTCGCCTTCTAAGCCTCAAATCATCAATCGTGGAATATCTGTAATCTATTCCTCTCTCCTCGAAGACGCCGCAAATGTATCTGGCGTGAAAGCCGATGTAATTCGGGACCCCGAACGCAGCAGGTTCGTCCTCGTAACCATCCAAGACCAGCCAAGCACCGGCCATATACTTTCGAGAAGGGGTTCGTGCTTGATGCTTCGCAGTCATCGCCGCTTTCGACGACGATCCCCGCCTTCTCTCTGACTGGCCTCTACAACGATCTTTCTTCCTGCTAACTCTGCACCGTTTAGGGCTTTAATGGCAGCTTCTCCAGCGGATTTCGGAGACAGTGTGACAAATGCGAATCCCCGGGGGTTGCCTGTATCCCTGTCAACTGGCATATGGAAGTCGACGACTTCGCCATGCTCTCCGAATACTTTCTTGATATCTGCCTCAGTGGCATCTCTGGATAGCCTCCCCACGAATAGCCTCAGGGGAGCGTTTGCTTCAGCCTCTTTTCTGAGAGATATCAGCAGCTTTCTCTCTGCTGCGAGTTTCTCCTCATCTGCATCCCCCTGCTTAACAGCTTCAAGACAATCGCTGCAACGAATCGGCTTACCCATAGTTGGTTTGAATGGAACCTTGGTGTCTTTGCCGCAGAGAGTGCATTTCGCATCATGCATCTCCCTCCTTGGACGGTCTCGGCCTTGTCTCGACCTCGATCTAGCGGCCTCTCTCGGCATCTCATGCGACCATCCCCTTCGATGGTCTGCAACTGGGGAGAGATAGGGGCGGGCACCATCGTGACCGAGCATCCCATCAGCCTCGGATGACCATCTGGTGCCCTCTCGATTCAACTCTGAAGAGTCCATGCCGTTGAGCCTGTTGAAGTCGGATGATAGTACTCTGTAGCCTGTGTAGTCACATCGATTGCAGGCCACATTGAAATCGGGTTTTGAATCACTGGCGTGTAGCGGTTCCCCGCAAGCCGTGCAAATCGCATGGAGGACTCCTAACGTATGTGCGGACTTGGTCGTTGCGCGTATCATGGGGTCCGTAGACGTGACACGGGCGCGGACTATGTCTCGTCTCCTCATTGCATCGCCGGCCGAAGGCATGAATCGGTCGCATAGTTCTGTGACGGTTATGTCGGCAAAGAGTTCCTTTGCAGGAAGGGACTTGGCTTCCATGCCGGGTTTCTCGACGCTGATTATCCTGATTATTGCGACTTTCGGCTGCAATCCGTGTACCTCTCCGATGAAATCATCACCGACTTCCAGATTGTTGACTCCGAGATTCGATTCCTTCACGGACCATGTCCCATCTTCCTGATGAAGGGTTCCTGTGACCAGAGCCACCACTCCTCTATCGGTTGCAGACAACCCTGGCCCCAACTCAGAATCAGGGGTTATGTCGGTGAGCTGCCCCGGGCTGACAACGTCAGATGAGGTTCCCATGAGGTATGCCACCTGAGAGTCGCCTATGAACGGTCCGGCGATGTTGCATCCGGTGGTAGGAGCCTCCAGAGAGTGGCTTGGGTCATCACTCGTCTCCTTGTATGATGGGTGTGTGAAGAACCCAGATCGAATTGCGCACTGAATACCTCATGGACGTGCCAGCCCCATGAATCAAATCTTGCCGCTACATGCTTAGCATCACTGGAATGGAGCATGTATGCTGGCACACCAGCATTTCTGATGGCTTCCAAGAATGGTGCATCGGCACCCATCTTTTGTGTTCCCCACGGGGGGTTGAAGAGTATGAGATCCGTATGCTCAAGAGTCACTGCAGCAACATCAGAGCAGATAATTTCGATATTCTTGGAGAATCCTTCGCTGCCTGCATTATTGTACACTATGTCTAACGCAGATTGATCGATATCGATCATAATTGCATTCGAAGCGCCGCAAAACAACGCGCCAAGCCCCAATACACCCGTACCACATCCTAGATCTGCTACTGTGCAGCCCATTGGAATGTCTCCCATATCCTTCGCGAGGCGTATCCATCTGGCTGCTAAGTTTCCCTTGGTAGTATACTGTTCAAGTTCGATCATTGGCGAGGTGAAATCATCTAATTTCGAGATTCTCATCGCAAGATGCTTTGTTCGCACAACAGTCGGCAAACGGTTCTCTAATTCTTATCTTCCCTTAGTATGGACATCATCTATGTCTTTATCTACTCTCAATGTTAGTCGTGCTTTGTGGATATTCCGACAGTAGCTATACTCCTGATTGGATTGTTGTCTGGTTTGGCAATAGGTTGGCTCTTAGCGATGCAAAGGATGAGAGGAGACATGATTCGTACCGAGGAGCGGATGAAGGCTCAATCTGCTTCTGAGTCAACCTTGAAAATTCAAATGGAGAATATCGCCGCTGATATCGGAAGAAAGCAAAATGAGGACTTCCTTAGACTTGCGGAGGAAAGGCTTGGAAAAGTCAATTCCGAGGCCGAGAAGGGTATCGATAAAAGAAAAGTCGAAGTTGAAAATTTAATCAGGCCTCTTAGGGATGAAATGGAAAAATTATCTCAATCTAATCAAAAAATTGAGACAGAACGCAAGGGGGCTTACGAGGCGATAAAGAGGCAGCTAAAAGATCTGGGAGACAAGGCAGAGAACCTTAGTTTCCGGACTACTGCATTGGCTACGACCCTAACCACCTCACCGAATGAAAGAGGTAAATGGGGGGAAGTTAAGCTTCGGAGGATATTTGAAATGGCAGGAATGACTGAACATGTCGACTTCTTTGAACAAGAGAAAGTAGAATCCGGGAGGCCCGATTATATCGTTAGGTTGCCGAAAGATGGTGTGATTCCAATCGATTCTAAAGCAATTGGTCATCATTACCTCTCAGCAGTCGAATTGGGGCCCGGAGATGAGCAGAATAGACTTCTTGACGAACATTCTGAAGCCATGAAGAAGACAATAACAAGACTGAGTGCTAAGTCCTATCAGGATTCCATCGAGGGAGATTTCGACCATGTGATAATGTTCATCCCTAGCGAGGCAATGGCTGCTTCAGCCTTCACTACTAATCCGAATCTCATGGATTACGCAATGAGTAAGAAAGTATTGATTGCTACTCCCGTGACCATGCTGGGACTGTTGCGGACTGTGGCCCTCTACTGGAAACAATATGAATTCAGTCAGTCCGCTTCTACAATTTACGAGGTTACCGAGGAGATGTATAATCGAGTTGAAACAATGATATCTCATATGATGAAAATGGGAACTCACTTGGATCATGCTACAAAGAAGTACAATGAAACAATGCGCTCGTATGAATCTAGGGTTCTTCCTCAAGCGAGGAAATTAGATCAACTGAAAGTTTCAGAAACTTTAGGGAAACTTCCAGAGCCAAAGGAAATAGAATCCCAACCGTATGCCATAGTTGATGAAGATTGACACACTCAGAGAATACATGGTTGATATTTTTCATGGCGATTATCATCCAATAGTGAATCTCCCAGAAGAGTACGAAGTAAGAGATTTTACGACAGGCGAATATGCGCCCTCTGAATTCGAATTTGACATTGGCAGATATGACGAGTTGCGGCCCGGCATGTATTCTACAGATCTCTTCTCTGATGGCAGATTCCTACACATTGGCATAGATATCGGAGGTCCGGTAGGGACTCCTTGCATGGCATTTGAACAAGGGGTGGTATCGTACTTTGGATACAATCCAGCTGATGGAGATTATGGGAATGTATTGATCACCAAACATTTCATCGGGGACCGTCCTATATGGGCTCTTTACGGGCATCTGAATTCAGATTCGATTGCTGGCAAAGAAGTAGGGCAAAAGATATCGAGAGGCGAGGTGATTTGCTGGATGGGCGATAAACATGAGAATGGCGGCTGGGACCCTCATGTCCACTTTCAGCTGTCGTGGTCCGATCCTGGAACCCATGACATGCCAGGGGTAGTCGATCCTGCGCACAGAGAAGAGGCGCTTGCCAAATATCCTGACCCGAGAATGGTGATGGGGCCGATTTACTGAATCTCTTCAAGATGTGCCTTGAGCGAGGGAATAGCAGCCATCTCGGACGGGTCTACGCCGCGAGAAACCGCCAGCATTATGCTGATCCAATCAGTGATGTGCGCTAGGCCGAGCAACTGCTCGACAAGAGTTTCTCCCGTGGCATTCAGAATCACTCTTGCTGTGTCGCCAGAGTGCTCCTCGAACCACTTCATTCTCGATGAGGTTCTATCTTTTGAGAGGCTGGAATGGATTATTACTAGCGCTTGGTTCTCCGATGCTCGCTCTGTCCACGGAATTATCTCATTGTGGTTCATCTCAGGTACCTCTGAGGAGCGGGCGAATAGACTTGAATTCTCATTCAGTTGGCTTACAAATCTACGAGCAGCGCACCCTATTATGCTCGGAGACACTATGCCGATGCCGTTCTCGCCAATCGATTTAGCAATCTCATATGCCAGTGTTGATCCTGTCGATGGGTCCCAATCCGAAGAGAGTTGTCTCAATCTGCCGATCATGTCACCGATATCTTCGTCCTTCGGAGCCGGGAGGAGCCCCATAGACCAGAGTAAGGAGAGTTGGGTGCCGATGAGATGGCCAAAGGCCGATCTCGGCATCTGGCCGCTGGGAACTGCGATGTGCACTGCATCCTCTCTGTCTGAAAGTAGCTCCTCCAGTTTGCCCCCGGAGGATATTCCGATGACGCTGCCTCCCTCTTCCAGGGCCTTTGATACTCCACCCAAGGTCTCCTCTGTATTCCCAGAATATGAGGTTGCGATGATGAGCCATTCCGGTCCCCACCAAGATGGGAGTCCGTAGTCCCTCCAATGGAGTACGGGAAGCCCTGCCTGCCTATCTGCGATGGATGTTAGAAACGTCCCGCCCGCACCTGAGCCGCCCATTCCGATACACAGGACACCGACCCAGTCATCATCGCCAATAATTCCGATATCCTTCTGAAAGGCGTTTTCCAGATCGTCTACGAAACCACGGGTGAACCCCGCCATGTCCTGCTTGTCATGCTGCGCTAGAAGTTCAATCGGGTCAGACATCTCCGAGCCCTCCTCCCGCTGCATATGGGATTGCCAGCCATTGATGGTCTATCAATCCAATACGGATCGACTTTTCTCCATCGTAGTCGAACGGGAGGGCGACGGTGGCCATCTTCCAATCGCCTGGTATCAGGACTTCTGCTGCGGATGCGTCGCGATCGAGTATCTGAACGGGTATCTGATCGCTAGTTGAGCATACCACAGATGATTTTTCCATGTCCCTCCACGTCTTTCCGCTTCTTTGATTAGAGGAAAATGAACCTAGGATGGGCCCATCTTTCTGCCAAGAGGTGACGATCCAGAGTTTGTCCTTTAGCCTGAGGACGTCTCCTATGGAGAAAGCGGGCTTCCTGTAGGAAACAGTGAGACGTGTTACCTCTGCACCATCTTTGACGCCGATTACAGTAGAAGTTTCCTTAATGGTGCCTCCAAAACGGCTCGCTAGTCTCCTCGCCCACATTCTTGCCATTGATTTAGAGCCCAGCTGAAGATCCCATCCCCCTTGAACAGGGCCCTCTTTCGTAATGAAGAAAAGAGGGTCATTGGTTCCTTCTCCCAGCATCTCATTCAGCGTATTTCGGATGACGCCTATTTCATCCTTGGACAGTCTCCTTCCCGCGGACCTTATCTGGAACTCTGCCTCGAAGTAGGCACCGTCTTTTCTTGAGCAGGTCTGACAGATTGTATCGCTTGTCTGAAGTAGGACGGTATGCTGGTCATCGAATGACAGGCCGTGCACCATTGCGCTGACATCTATGGATATCCTGGAGGTTCTATCGTCAATTGTCTCGACGGTGAGGCCGACATCAACGTCCTTTGCTTCAGCTAGAATCTCAAGATGGTCCTGAACCCTAATTTCTGCTATCGATAGATCGTCATTATCGCTCCAACTCTTCCCCACGTTGTGAAGTCTGCACTTCGAGCATCTCGCTTGCTGCAGACGTTCGGGTATCTTGGATAGATGCGTTCTATCTCGGAGGCAAGACTCGCAAAGTCGGCCAGCGTATACTGGCGGAGGGGCCCCGCAGACGATACAGAACTCCTGTGCCATCAGTCCTCGCCATCACGAGGGTGGGGGGTTCGGGCTTCAAGGGTGCTGGCCCGTGAATTTGCAATATTGCGGTATCTCGACCGCAACCAATTCCCATAAAGTGCGAGAGAGCCGATCAAGATGACGTATGCTACAATGAGGTGTGTCTCCCCTGTCAATTCACTCGCCCCCATTCATTTCATCGAGGGCCTTGAGGTTCAATTCTATCTCAGCCTCTGCAGAATATAGTTTGTCAGAGATTATCGTAAATCCGATGAATAGGAGCGTGATGGAAATGAATCCTACCATCATCACTGCACGGATGGCCGGATCGAGTCCAGAATCCTCGCTTTCTATGATTACCACTCCAGGATGTCTCTTCTGATACAGAGTCGTTGCTACTGCCGTGATGGGAACTAGTATGAATCCGAATAACCCCACTGCAGCTATAGTATCCCTTGTTGAATCGTGATCCGGTTGCGATCTCCTCGCCATGACGATGAACAGTGCAAGAGCGGTGAGCAGCGCGAAGGTATTGAGCCGTAGATCGGCCCAATCCCAGGGAACGCCCCATTCAGCCATGCCCCATATTGGTCCTGAAGTTATGACTCCAATACCGAATAGAAGTCCCAAATCGGATCCGGTTTGAACTAACCTCCATGAACGTTCAGTGCGGCGCAGGTACCATCTCAATGATCCCCAAAAAAGCATGCCGAAAGCAAGAAAAGATGTCCAGGCAAAGGGCACGTGGAGGAATATTATCCGATATGCAGCAGGAGCCCTCCACTGGCTCGGATTGACGTCAGGGGCCCACGTGATTCCGAGGAATATGGTTGCAACTAAGCCTCCGGATCCCAATGCCAACAAGGCAATGGCCTGGGTGGGAATGCGTACCATGAGTTTCCCGTCGCAGCCATCATGAATGAATCAATGCCTTCATTCGTCGGGTATGATGACGGCTGCACCCCATACTGATGCAGCGATCAAACTTGAGCATATGATCAGACCCAAGGGCGTATCGAACCCAATGTCAAAATACATTCCTTGGTAGAGTATCTCGGTTGTAGCATCCACCAGCAGAAGAAATGGCCAGATCAGTATGGCCATCATCAGAGATGCTGCAACTGCAGTGCTTCGTTCAAACCCAGACACGAGCATATGTATCGCAGTTGCTGCAGCTCCTATGTCCAACATGGAAAGTGCTGGGAGCCATAACCACGCATATGCAGAGGGGTCGATATCAGATGAGCCGTTTGAGAGAATGATAAAGGAAAGATAGGTCAATGGAATCGGCAATATCCATGGTGAGCCGACTATTGATGAAAGGGGCCTTATGGAACGACCAAGATGGGCTCGCCACCAATCTCCGGAGCGTCGCTCTTTGAGACGGTCGATGAGTGCAGGTCGTACGAGGATCGCAATTAATGCAGGAGCCAGGATGTAAAATGCGAGTGACGAGGGTGCTCCGTCTGAGATGGCATCCAACCCTATCGAACGAAGCAGGAAGAGTGCTAGAAGTGCTGGAACTATTCTTTGGACCGTATCCACTGGATTCCTCATCTCGAGAGCTAGTATCCATCTACCAAGTGCTGATATTGCGCCGCTTATGGGGACAGCATCTCTAAACGGGGGGTCATCAACGGAATGATTCGAGCCGGATATCGATATCGTCCTCGCAGATATGTCGACTTTCCTGTCAGAAATTTCAGTTATGGCATCGTCATGTGTCGCTATGACAACTGAATGGCCTTTCTCTCTAAGAGAAAAAATCGATTCACGAAGTAGATCCCGGGATGCGGAGTCGAGACCTTCACTTGGCTCGTCTAGAAGTACAATTCTCGGTTCACTGGATTGTATAGCGGGAAGTATTGCAGCAAGTATTGACACCCTTTTCCTCAATCCTTGGGACAGAACTGCAAGTCTGTCGTCAGACCTATGAGACAACGCCCACTTTTCCATGGCAGCATAGATTGTTTCATCGGTAAGCGATTTTCCAGCGACCATGGAAGCAGTTTTGAGTCTCTCAAACACCGTTTCATCCAAGCATGCACCATCGGTTTGCAGTGCGATGGAAAGACCGGGTACTGGAGTTCTCCTACCTCTTGAGTCTCGAATAGGTATTGATTCCTGATCAGGGAGAGGCACCACCACCTCGCCGGATCTCGGACTATGCAACCCTGCGAGTGTCTCCAAAAGTGTTGATTTTCCAGATCCATTTGGACCTGTTAGACACAGTATTTCTCCACACATTACATCGAGATCTATGTCTTCCACAACAGTCCGAGAACCCCGTAGCACGGTGGCCCCCTTGATGCGAAGCACCGGGTACGACACATGCCCTCCCACTGCGGAGGTTCCTTTCATTGCACCGCAAACGGCCGGAGGGGCTATTCATGGGCTTCAACCGTCTTGATCCGGGGAGAAGTGTGGAGATATACTGGGGCGACTTGACGCCGGGCGACTTTGTCACGCTCAGTGTTCTCTTGATTTTCGCATTCGGGCCCTATGTCTATGCCGTCCGTTCAGGGGTCAGTCTTGCTCTTGCGACTGTTCTATCTCTACTACTAGTTACATTCTTCCAAGCCGGGGTAGATTTACTGGGAATAGCGTTTGAGCCGATTGCATTTCTTTCGTTGATACCAGCTATTGCCTTCGAACCTAGTATGGTTCACAGATGGATTACTGCGGGTTGGCTCCATGCTGATTGGTTCCATGTTCTTAGCAATATTCTCGTTATAGCGCTAGTCGGTGTTCCTCTTGAACAGCGACTGGGGGGTAAAAGATGGATGGCGATCTACTTTGTCGGGCTTCTAGCGGGTAACGTCTCATGGGTCGGGACTCATATCGGAGATCCGACGGCATCTTTGGGAGCGAGTGGCGCTGCATTCGGACTGCTTGGTGCGTACATGGCGGGTTGGCCGAGAGACGAAATCGAGTTCCCTCTGCTGTTTCTAATCAAAGCATGGCCGGTATGGCTGATCACTCTAATCAAGTTAGGATTTGAAATCTATACCATGTACGAAGTGGAAAGTCTGGGGCAGTCAACGGGGATTGCTCATCTAGCTCACGTAGGGGGCTTCTTCGGAGCATATGTTCTGATTAGACCGATTGCCCGAAGTGGTAATGTTCCGCTAGAAGGAGATTTTGAGCTAGACGAAGCACGGGGAATGATGCCGATTGGAATCGATCCTTGGCAGGAAAGAGGATTGAATCCTTCAGATCCCGTGAAAAGGATACTCAGAAGACTGAGGGAGGAAGGTGACGAGATGGAAACTCGCCGGGCCTGGGTTGAAGAGTTGGCCGAACAAGCAATTTGTCCAGAATGTGGCGGCGCATTAGAGGCGCTTCCAGGGCCGTCGGGCGAGTATGTTGTGACTTGCTCATCCAACCGGAAGCATCTTCGGTGGCCATAGGGACCGCGTGAGGGGGACGAATATGGTATCTGAAATTGCAATGTCCGCCTTTGATGTAGCGAGAGTGCGCGTCGAACTTGAGCAACTGGTTGGCGCACGTGCTCAGAAGGCATATCAGCCGCATTATGAGCAGGTCGTACTCAGAATGAAAAAAAGCGGCTCGAGTCCGGTTGATCTTGTAATCGTAAGGGGCAAGAGGGTCTATCTTTCCGAACGAGATCGCCCTATGCCCCAAAATCCTTCCTCGTTTGCAATGACTTTGAGAAAATATCTCGGAAATGCACGACTAATTGGAGTTCTCCAGATAGGATTTGACAGAGTTCTTCGACTTGATTTTGAGCATGGGCGGGGAAAAATTTCACTTATTATCGAGATGTTCAGAGACGGTAATGCGATTCTGATTGATGATGAAGATATCATCATCCAACCACTCACCAGTGCAGCCTACAGAAGCAGGGTGCTAAAAAGAGGAGAGCGTTATTCGCCGCCTCCTTCCGCTACAGATCCCCGCACACTTGATGAGAAGGGGTTATCCGATCTTTTCAAAGAAGGTGATCGCGACTTGGAGCGTACCCTCGCTGGGAGAGTGAATCTCGGGAGAAGATATGCAGAGTTGGTGTGTAGAATTTCAGAAATTGACCCGCGATCTTCAATCCCGGATCTTGGCGATAAGGAGCGGTCCTCGCTAATAGAGACCATTCAAACCCTTATGGAGGAGTCTGACAAGATAGGGGAAGGTTCGATATGGTCCGAAGGTGAAGGGGCCTCAAACAAGTTGTTCTCACCATTCACCCATTCACCAGGTGAGGGTCTTGCTCGAGAGGCTGCCGAGTCCCTGTGTGCAGCCATTGACTCAATCTACGGTGAACATGATGCAAAAGCCCTGGCCAGAAGAGTGGAAGAAGCGGTGCTAGAAGAAGAAGGGGGCAGGGACGATGACAGGCTAGCTCGAAGAGCCAATCAACAACGAGAGGGTATAGAGTCATTCGTGGAGGAGGCTTCGGTACTCCAGAAGAAGGGCTCGTCCATGCTTGAAGAATGGGTCCATCTTGAAGAGATAAGATCTCAGATTGAACAACAAGTATCCAAGGTCGGATGGTCTTTGACATCGGAACAGGCATCCGTTTCAAAATGGATTTCAAAGATTGACCCAGCCAGTAAGAACGCAAAGGTACTCATGCCTGATTCAGATGGGAAGCCTGGTCAAGAGGTACTGATTTCGATAGAGGGCACAGTGCATCAGAGTGCCCAAGATTACTTTGAACGAGCACATACGCTGAAGGCCAAGGCAGAAGGAGCCAGAAAGGCACTACAGAAGACGGAAAGTGAGCAAAAGAAGATTTCTTCTAAAGCTGAAAAAGAGCGTAATAAGGGTAAGATAGTATCAGTACGTAGAACCAGGAGGTTTTGGTTTGAACGCTATCGATGGGGCATTGTGGGCCCGGGCAGGTTGATGGTGGGCGGGAGAGATGCCCGCGGTAACGATGCGGTGGTGAAAAGGCATCTTTCAACAGGCGATCTATATCTTCATGCCGATCTCCATGGAGCAGCCTCATGCGCCCTCAAGAGAGTGGATGGTTTGGAACTGGGGGAAGATGACGATATTGCTTTAGAAGGAGTTTGTAATTTCAGGATCATACAGTCCATAAATGGGGCTCCTGAAGACCTTCAGATGCTCTCAGAAGATGAGAAAGAAGAGGCGGCGGCTTTAGCAGCATGCTGGTCAAGAGCATGGGGGGCTGGTTCGGCAGCTGCGACAGCCTTCCATGTCCGGCCCGCTCAAGTAAGCAAGGCCACAGAAAGTGGAGAATCACTGGGCAGAGGTTCATTCGTGGTACGAGGCACCAGGGGGTGGCACCGGGATCTTGTATTGAAAATGGCAATCGGACTGGGGACGGTTAATGGCATTCCTATGCCTGTACCCGGCTCCGTATCTGCAATTGGCAATTTATGCAGTCGTTGGGCGGAGATAACCCCTGGAAAAGAAAAGAAAGAAGATATCGCAAGGCGTATATCGAAAGCTACAGGGCTTGATCACGGCGAAGTTCTTGCTGCACTCCCGTCGGGAAATTGTGATCTGATAGATCACGGGCTTCTGAAGGCTTAATGGATGATATTCCATTCTCTAGCAGTTATTGCATATTGAACAATATCAATCCAATGATCGTAGAGCCATTCTCTCTCGACGCTCACGCCTTCTTCTCGGAAACCTAGCCTCTCCGGTATCGCTCTGGAGGGCAGATTGTCGATGCCTGCTTCTATCACAACTCGATGGAATGCGCAGGCATTCAGTAGAACATCTATCAATGCGCCTGCCGATCTAGTCATCAAGCCATTTCCGCAATGATCTTGATCCAACCAATATCCTATCCACGCAGTTCTATTCCCATGATCGATTCGATTTATGCTCAATGTCCCCACGATTTCATTCTTATATTCGAGCAGCAATAGCATGGCCTCCATTCTATTGGCTTTCTCGGATTGATCGAGGATGAAGTCAGTCTCGTCAGATATGCTATTTGTATCATCGAGCCAGGGCAGATGTTTTCTCAGAAATATTCTATTTTTATTGACGACCCTGAACAGTTTAATCGCATCATCGAGTCGGGCAGCTCTTAGATTGAGATCTTCAGACACAGGAATAGCATCTGGGATGTAAATCACATAATATGGTTGCATCGAGAGGATATGAATGCCATGGTATGTTGATTCGGTCGAAATAGATCGGTAGGTGGCAGACTCAACTGATAAGGTGTAGCGTCTCTCGACAGCCATGGCCGGAGACAAGTCCGATGGCAATTGGACCTACGGGACCTATCTCGAGTTGGATCGTTTACTACAGCTTCAGGGCGATGAAAGAGGAGTCTCAAGAGATGAAATGCACTTCATCATAGTCCATCAGACCTTCGAGCTATGGTTTAAGCAAGTCATCAAAGAATTAGAGGGAGTTCGGGATGAGTTGGGAGCCTCCTCAGTGCCAGAAGAGGCGATTCCATCCTGCGTCCATGGGATGCGCCGTATAACTGAGATATTCCAACTAATGGCCCACCAGTGGGGCGTTCTTGAAACTCTAACACCCCAGGGCTTTCTTGCATTCAGGGATGGATTGGGGACGGCATCAGGTTTTGAATCGTATCAAATGAGGGAGTTGGAAATTGTTCTTGGACTCACGCCCGAAATGAGAGGTTCTAATTTCGATCCGCTTCTTCAATTTAGGAAAATTGCAGAAAAAGATCCAACTCAAAAACATGCTCTTGATCGTCTAATTCGTGCCAGTGAGAAGCCGTCGCTACATGAGGTAGTGAGGGCGTGGGTGCATAGAACTCCGATTATGGGCTCTAATCCCGGTGATGAGGGGGATTCGGACGTCGTATCGAAATATGTCAGCGACCACCTGGATGCATTCGAAAGGCATTCGAAAGATCAAGAGGCGGCTATGCTTCAATCTAGCGATATGCCTCCAGAGGCGATCAAAGGTAGATTTGAAGGGGCTAGAATCCAAGTGAGGAGTTTTCTTCTTCCAGATGGTAAGTTGGATAGATTTAGAGCAGGGCTCTTATTCATAGAATCGTATCGAGAATTGCCCCTTTTAACTTGGCCAAGAGCACTTGTTGACGCTGTTGTGGAGCTTGAAGAGGCTATGGTAAAATGGAGGCATGCTCATGCAAGGATGGTTGAGAGGATTATCGGGAGAAGGGTAGGCACGGGAGGATCATCTGGCGTCGATTATCTTGATGCCACAGCTGCCTACCGTGTATTCACGGACTTGTGGGGTATTCGAACAGTCTTAGTCAGGCCGGAACTGAGGCCAGAGATTGAAAGACCAGAATTCTACAGCTTCTCTTCGGGTTCCGAGTAAAGGAACCTGATTATTGCCGCTCACCTTTGTGACCGTACTATTGAAATCGGCTCGGTACTAGGGTGGCTCGTGACAGTGGCAGTGATTACGGGTTATGCCCGCACCCCCTTTGGCAAGTATAGGGGTAGTCTCTCGGAATATTCCGCCGTGCAGCTAGGAACTATGGCAATATCTGGATTGCTAGAATCCATGAAAATACCTCCTGAATCTGGAGTTGTCGATGGCGTATACATGGGGATGGTCCTACAGGGGGGTGCCGGGCAAGCTCCTGCTAGACAAGCCGCACTGGGTGCGGGGCTCCCCCTGAAGACCCCTGCCACTACTCTGAACAAGGTATGCGGTTCCTCATTGAAGGCAGTCATGATAGCTGCATCGGAAATTGAAGCAGGGCGGTCTGATGTCTTAATTGCAGGCGGCATGGAGTCAATGACGAATGCTCCGATGATAGCTCGGGATGCATCTAAAGGGGAGTCTGTAGAATACTCAAGCCTTGTATCAGTAATGCAGCATGATGGTTTGAGGGACGCGTTTAGCGGCGAGTCAATGGGCATTACTGGAGAAAATATCGCTATTGAAGAAGGAGTATCGAGATCTGATGCCGACGGATATGCGCTTCAATCTCACAGCAGGGCATCGACCGCATGGCGCAATGGATGGATGGAGAAGGAAGCGATAACAATGCCAAACCTCAGTAGGGACGAGGGCATCAGAGATAATTCGACAATTGAGATTCTCTCCGGCCTTAGGCCGGTCTTCCTGGATGGAGGAGTAGTCACTGCTGGGAACTCAAGTCAGGTGAGTGATGGTGCGGCAGCACTGTTGATTTGTTCTGAAGAGACTGCAAAACGAGAAGGTTGGCCAATTATATCTAGAATTATTGACTTTGAAACGTCGGGGGTCGAACCTTCAAGGGTGATGTCTGCACCAATACCGTGCATACAATCTCTGTTGGAAAGAAACGGTCTGGGGGCTCGAGATATCGATCTTTACGAGCACAATGAGGCATTCGCTACAGCGTCTTGTGGCATACGTGGACATTTCGGGATTGATCATGATTGTTTCAATGTGCATGGGGGTGCTGTTGCGATGGGGCATCCGCTGGGGGCTTCTGGGGCTAGATGCCTGATGAGTCTGCTGAATGCTCTAGAAAGAACTGGAGGGTCTCTTGGAATCGTCACACTGTGCCTCGGTGGCGGAAATGCAGTAGGGATGTTGGTGTCACGAGATTGACGATTACACGTCGGTGGCCTTATGAGCGTCATACAATCGGCTGGAACCATGCCTCGAACACATACTAGGTTTGAGAAAGCTCGTATTCTCGGCGCTCGGGCCCTCCAAATCAGCATGGGTGCTCCTCTTTATGTCTCTGAAGAAGAGCTCCGCGAGGCATTCATGCATGAACTTATACAGCTGTATGGAACAGAGGAAGCAAAAGTTCGCTTCGTTCTTGATCCTCTCAAGATTGCAACTCTCGAATATGAAACTGATCGAATACCAATCGATGTCGAAGCTGCTGAAACGAGTGATTGAAGCAGGTCCGCCTCCTCGGTGAGGGCATGGGTGCAAGGAATCTCGCCGGGAGTGTTCCAATAACGACTCTCTCGATAGTCGTTCTAGCCGTCACTGCATCGGTCATAGCAATGGGCGGGATGATTCGCATCTATGATGCGGGTGAATCTTGTCCGGACTGGCCGACTTGCTTTGGGACATGGGGATTTGATGTCTCTGAAGATGAACAGGAGGCTTGGTGGGATGAGAATCCGGCAGAGGAGGATTCACGCGGAGCTGCCCACAGGTACACTACTTTCGAGATTTTTACTGAGTGGTTCCATCGCCTATTGGCCGGTGCTTTACTGGGTCCGATGATGTTTTTACTTTGGGTGTGTACTCGCGTTCAAAGTACGGACAGACAAGTTAGGAATGCGGGTTTATTGGGCCTTATTCTGATAGTTTGGCAGGGCTTCTTGGGATATCTCACAGTGAGAATGGATAACGAACATTGGTCGGTTGCTCTCCATCTCGTAAGCGCACTGGCGTTTACTCTATGCATCTTATGGTTACTTTTGTCACGTTGGAGAGAGACTGATAAAACACCAGAAATGATGCAGATATATGCGAGTTCGAAACAGAGAAGGATGGTTGCATTATCATCCATGGGCGCTCTTTCAGCCGTGTTCATCGGAGTTTATGTCTCCACGACAGAAGGTGCGAATTATGGGTGCGGCGTAGCAGGGATTTCCGAAAGTTGGCCGCTGTGTCATGGCGAGTTGCTAATTCCAGTAGATGACATTGCTGCTGATTCACAGATAATTCATCGTGTAATCGTGGCCTTAGAGGGAGTTGCGCTTCTCATAGCCTCATTTACAACGTGGAAACATGTTTCATTTGAGCCTAGATCAAGGAGGCTAGCACAGTGGGTATCTCTTGCCACGGGCGTTTTCCTATTCAATGGATTATTAGGTGGCCTATATGTGATATCATATGATCCATTCACCAATTCATTCTGGGAATTCCTATCACTTTTACACCTGCTGATTGGGTCTATTGCATTCCTTATTCTTGCGACTATCTGGATTGCGAGTCGTGAAGATATGACGTCCGTTTACGATGGTACTTCTTCATAGGCTCAGGGGGGAGTCGCGGATCATGATGGCATGGCTTCGGTTGACAAAGCCAGGAGTAGTAATACTCCTCCAAGTCACTGCAGTATGTGCCGTTCTGATACATGATTTGACCTTGGATGCCAGACCCAGCATTGGCCATACCATGCAATCAGTGGGCATAACCGTCCTGGGAGGATATCTAACAGCAGGGGGGGCGAACGCAATCAACATGTGGTATGATCGCGATATAGATCCAAAAATGAGGCGCACGAGTAAACGTCCTATTCCCTCAGGGGCCATCAGTGCAAATGGAGCACTGCTTTTTGGGGTATCAATTTCCCTGCTAGGTGTTGTTTGGTTTACGATAATGGCCGGTGAAATTGCAGCGTTCTGGGCAGCTTTTAGTATTCTTTTCTATGTCTTCGTATACACAATATGGCTCAAGAGGAGTACTGTTCAGAACATAGTTATTGGAGGTCTCGCAGGATCAACACCCCCTCTTATTGGATGGTGGGTGGCCGCGGGCCCATCTTCCCTAGATTGGTCTGGAGTGGTGCCATTGGTTAGTTCATCTTTGGATACTGGAAGTTTTGTCCCATACTACATGGTAGCTCTGATATTCCTATGGACGCCTCCTCATTTCTGGGCCTTAGCGCTGTACAAATCAAAGGAGTATCATGATGTTGGGGTTCCTATGATGCCTGGTGTCAAGGGATTCAAGAGAACAATCCTTGAAATGCGCGTATATGGCTGTCTTCTACTTCTAACTTCATTCGTTGGGCCGTATCTGATATTCTCCGGGAATGACTCGATTGCATCCATATCTTTTCTAATTGGTTCGTTATTCGTAGCAATATGGTATGTCAAGACTCTTTTTGTGTTAGATCATGATGAAGAGATGGATAACACGGGCAGGATGCCGAAGGCAGCTCGTTCATTCTGGGTGTCCCAGCTGTATCTTGGACTCATGTTCCTCATGGCGCTATTTGCGTCGTCAGGAGATTTTGGCTCGATTATTGGTTCGATATTAGCTGCTTTGGTCATAGTAAGGAGTGAGAAGAAATTCTCAGAAACGGGGAAACCATTTGTGTGATTTCCTCCGAATGCTTGAAACACATCCAGTACGGTAGGAAGGACGGCGTAGAAGATGGACGAGCGGGAATTGATCTACGACTGGAATAAAATAAAGCCTGAATTACAGAGGGATTCGGGCAAACACCCTCATCCTATATGGTTCGACGATGAGACCCTAAGAGATGGTTTGCAAAGCCCGAGCGCTAGGAATCCTACGATAGAGCAAAAAATCGAACTTCTGGATTGCATGGAAGGACTGGGAATTCAGAAAGTTGACCTTGGTCTGCCGGGTGCAGGCCCATATCATGTTGAGCACATAGATTCGATGCTTGGGCATATGGGGGAGAACGACTATTCGATACGTCCCGGTTGTGCTGTTAGGACCTTAGTGTCAGATATTGAACCTCTTGTCGATCTACAGGCAAAACATGAACGTCAGATACAAGCAAGTGCCTTTCTCGGTACGTCTCCTATTCGCCAATATGCTGAAAACTGGACGATGGATAAAATCATGAAAACTGCGGAGAAAGCAGTCGATTTTGCAATCGACAACGATATTCCCGTAATGTTCGTCACCGAAGATACGACTAGGAGTCGTCCGGAGGACATCAAGGCAGTTTACACAAGAGCAATTGAGCTTGGTGCAGATAGGATTTGCATCTGTGACACTTGCGGTCACGTCACTCCCAATGGAGTGCGTAATCTGATGTCATTCATAGAACAAGAAGTGATACCAGACTCAGGTGCAAAACGTCGCGATATAGAAGTGAACTGGCACGGGCATCAAGACCGCGGTCTCGGAGTTGCAAACAATCTCGCAGCAGTTGAATCTGGGGCCGACGTAATACACGGCACTGCATTGGGGGTGGGAGAGAGATCGGGTAATGCCCCTATTGATCAGACTCTCGTCAACCTAAGTCTGATGGGCGTAATTTCGAACGATCTAACCGGTCTGAATAACTACATGAAGAAGGCTAATGAGTACATCGAAGTACCATTGCCAAGAAATTATCCGATCTTCGGAGATGATGCATTTGAGACTGGTACTGGTGTACATGCTTCTGCCGTCATAAAAGCCATGAAGAAAGGCGATGATTGGCTTGCGGACAGAGTTTACTCGGGAGTCCCTGCAGGTGACTTTGGCCTTCATCAAGTCATACGAATTGGGCATATGAGCGGTCGATCAAATATCATACACTGGCTGAATCAAAACGGCATCGAAGAATCTTCATCATTGGTTGACCACTTATTCAACGTGGCAAAATCACAAAGAAGACTCATGACTGAGGAAGAGATCTTCTCTGCAATCAAGACGCACAAAGAAGCGGTCTGATTTTTACCATGTTCGGAGTCCTGAGGATGTGCGATACTCAATAGCGATGTTCTTTATCTTGATTTTATCGCCCATGGGAAGCGTGGCAGGGGAATTGGTTTCTGCCGATTCTTCTGACGAGTACAGGATTCTAGAAGAGTTTTCTCCGAGGGTGGCGGCAGCCTTTGAAAGAGCCCTTTCGGATTATGATTCATATGAGGGACATAATGGTAGTTGGATAGTTCTGAGTGGAGAGGAAAAGAATTTCCTCATTGATGTCCTACCAAGCGGACATTTGGACGACGTGGATTGGATGGATGGAACATATGTGTGGACACCTTACAAATCTGCTAAATCTTTGGAAGTGCTTGAGAGGCTGGAGGATTTAGACTTCATCGAGTTGTTCATACCCGATAAGCAGCATCAGAAGACGCCCAGGTTAATCCCAAACGACCCTGATTTTCCCGAACAATGGCATCTCTCCAACACTGGGCAAACAGGAGGGTTGCAAGGGGAAGACGTGAACATCACAGGAGTGTGGAACTCCTACAATGGTTCAGGAGTGACCATCTCGATTATCGATGATGGCCTTGACCATGCACATCCGGATCTCAGCCCCAATTATCAAGCCTCGACGTCATATGATTTCTGCGATTCGGACTCGGACCCCACCCCATCTGGAAACGATGCTCATGGAACCGCTGCAGGGGGAGTGGCGGCAGCCACGGGAAATAATGGAGTGGACGTTACGGGAGCAGGGTTCGGGGCAAATCTGGCAGGAAGCAGGCTAATTGCATGTTGGGGCGGTGATTCATTGGATGCTTCTGCACTTGGCTACATGCCTCAAGATATCGACATCTACTCGAACTCATGGGGACCCTCTGACAATGGTGCGACTATTTCGGGGCCGGGTCCATTGACACTTTCAGCAATCGAGAATGGGGCATACAATGGACGAGGAGGATTGGGGAACATCTACACCTTCGCAGCAGGAAATGGACTACAGAATGATGATGATTCGAATGCGGATGGATTCACAAACAATAGATTCACGATCGCCGTAACAGCAGTGGATCATAATGGTGTACAGTCATGGTACGCTGAACCTGGAGCGAATATCCTTGTGGCTGCTCCCTCGGATGGAGATGGCGAAGGCATAACTACAACAGATGTAGCTGGATCTTCAGGGTATAACGGTGGCGATGTGACAGATTCCTTTGGAGGGACCTCGAGTGCAACCCCTTTGGTATCTGGTGTTATCTCACTTATGCTTGAAGCTAATGAGAATCTATCGTGGAGAGATGTTCAAGAGATCATTGTTTTAACCTCGAAAAAGAATCATGTTACCGATACCTCTTGGGCACCTAATGGTGCAGGTCATCTCGTTTCACATAAGTATGGATTTGGAGTCATAGATGCAGGGGCAGCGACCTCCATGGCGGCGAATTGGTCCAACTTAGTACCTGAGTCGAACGCTACATATGGGCCGACAACAACGTCTCTACCGATCTCTGAAGAGAGCGGATGGGTCGAATCTCAATTCACAGTTACAGACAACATAAGTATCGAGTCGGTAAGCATCATGGTGGATATATCACATTCGAACAGAGGAGACCTCGATATTGAATTGGTTTCTCCTGTTGGAACCACCTCGGTTCTCAGGAGTTCAAATGGAGATACTGGAGATGATATCCAGGATTGGGTCTACGGAAGTGTCCATCACTGGGGAGAATCTTCTGCAGGTAACTGGATATTGAGGTTGAAAGACTCCTCGCCAGGAGTTACGGGGACTTTGAACTCATGGAGCCTGACCATGCATGGCGTTGATCTTGAGAGCGATCATGATGATGACGGTCTTCTGACAGTGGATGAGATCAATGTTTACGGTACGGATCCATATGAATCAGACACTGATGACGATGGTCTCGATGATGCCTTCGAAGTTGAGAGCGGCACAGATCCACTGGTGTCGGATAGTGATATTGACGGATTACTAGATGGCGATGAAGTAGAAAATTTCCTCACGGATCCACTGGACTCTGATACTGACGGGGATGGGCTACTAGATGGACAAGAAATCGTAATCTATGGAAGTGACCCATTGATATTTGATCCGGATGCTGATGGTGATTTGTACTATCATTTCGATGATTGTGACGATTCAGATCCCGGAGTAAATCCCGGTAGGCCAGATATTCTGAATGGTGTCGATGACGATTGTGATCAGGTAATCGATGAGGGATACAATTTCACCGATAGGGATGGTGACGGATTGAAGGATTGGCCCGAATTTCACATCCATAGTACGGATTATCTCGACCATGATTCAGACGATGACGGGCTCTCGGATGGAGATGAGATTCTAATTTACTTCACAGATCCCCTACTTGCTGATAAGGATTCAGACTCTGATGGCAGATATTGGTTCGAGGACTGTGATGATTCAAATCCCCTAGTGTCACCAGATGCTTTGGAATACTTGGATGGAATCGATAATGACTGCGATAATGAAGTCGATGAGAACTATCTCGATGCAGACTCCGATTCAGATGGCCTTTCCGACTACGAAGAATTCAATGTACGATTCACCAATCCATTCCATCCCGACTCGGACGGGGATGGCCTTTCGGATGGATATGAAATCGGCATAAGTTCCACCGACCCCCTTGTTTTCGATAATGACGAGGATGCTGATGGTTTCTATTGGTTCGAGGACTGTGATGATCAAGATTCGGAATCGTCTCCTGTTGGAGTAGAGATCTTAGATAAAAAAGACAATGATTGCGATGGTTTCTCCGACGAGGACTTCATTGACTTGGATAGCGATGGGGATGGCCTTTCAGACTATGATGAGGTACATGTCTACGATACTCAGCCATTGGATTACGATACGGATGGTGATTTAATGAGTGATGGAGACGAGGTGTTGCTATTCGAAACTGACCCAAAATCATTCGACTCTGATGAAGACGGGGATGGATACTACTGGTTCGATGATTGTGATGATCTTGACCCCAAGATAAGACCTGATGCGGATGAGCTTTGGGACGGTTTTGATCAGAACTGTAATGCATTGGTGGATGAGGGTATCGATCGATTTTCAGAACTCGGGCACACTATTGGTGCTACGATTGTGTGGGAGGCGTCTAATGAGTCCATGGCCATAATGGCTCCGAGTATCCCAGAAGGAGTCAATGCAACGATGTATTGGTCTTTGAACGGAATTCCACTCAATCAATATGAAACAGGAGGTTTTGGTTCGATCGAAATCGATCCCCTTGGATGTACTGAAGATGACATCCTGAGTATACTTTGCGAATCGTCCGAATTACATATGCTTGAGCTCCGCGTAGTTGACTCTGGAATTCAGACGATTCTTGTATGGAGTCTTGATATTCGGACTTGGTCTGAACCCCCGACTCTGTCAGAGCAATTGTTGGATGTGATTAGCGGGCCTCTTGGGTTCGCAATTATCGGTTGCATCCTAGTAATTCTAGCAATATCCGTTGTAGTTACTGGAATGGTCTCTAGGAGAAGATCTGTTCTGAAAGAGGCACTTGAGGCGTATGGATTCTCAGAAGAACATATTCACGAGGCTTCGGCTCCGAAGAATATACCTCGTGCTCCAGATTTCAATCGTAACTGAAATTATCGTTTCAATCGTCTTCCTCTTCGAGCATCGGATCATCAACGCTGGCCCAGCCATCTGGAGAAGGTTCATCCAATGACTCGAGATCTATGTCTTCCGTATCTTCTTCTCGCCAAATCGGGTCTTCGAGTACTCCACTAAGAATTAGCACATCGTCTTCGTCTAGTCTACTTTTTATGGTCGATAACCCTCTCTTCAGCGGGAGAAGATGCCCAATGGGAGTTCCGGATGTAACGAATGGGTGAGTGGCCATTCCGATCAACAGACCTCTTCCCGGGGAACGGATCTCTACAGATTCCCTAGCATGCTCTGGGTCAGTTACAGTAGCAACGACTTCATCTTCTTCTATTACAGAGCCAACAGGAGCCAATACATCAAGGAGTCCTCCGTGATCAGAGCGTATCCATATTGAGCCGGATGCTAAGAGTCTGAATCTTGGACTGCTCGGATACCCGGGGATCATATGCAGATATCGAAGTATGTTCAATATGCCATATGTTGCAACTTGTACAGCATCTGAATCTAGTGAATCTGCACCGCCTCCTTCGAATGTTATGCATCCAAGATTATGCTCATTAGAAACTCTTCTCAGGGAACCTCTTGGCCCGAGGCCATCAAGAAGCACTTCAGTTCCAAAGGCCCTTGCAAGCATGCTACTGGGCGGATGGGCAAGATTCGCCCGTATGTGGGGGAGATTCGTCCTGCCGCTTGCTGCTGAATGTAGATCAATTATGAAGTCGCTAGTCTTGGCGAGGTGTTCCCACAATCTCAAGGCTATCCTCTGCGTGGTATTCCCTCCACCCCTCCCTGGAAAAAATCGATTCAAATCTCTTCCATCAGGAATATATCGTGTTCTCCTCCTGTAACCAGGGAGATTGACTATCGGTACTATTCTCAGTGTTCCCGCCATCACACCAGCGTCAATCGCCTTGCCTTCCCCGAGTATCTGGCTCGATTGAAGGAAGGTGAGTGCCTGCGGGCCTACCAATTCATTCCCATGTACAGCCCCAAGAAGGGTTACTGTCGGTCCCGGCCTAGTCCCGTGGACAACGGTTATCGGTATCGACCAAGATTCACCGATCTCAGTATCTATCAAGTCGAATGGTATGGTACGGACAACGCCCGGTTTGGTCATTCTACGTTCAATCTTGTGATTTTTCTGACCAGATTTTCGAGACCATGCCTCTGGGCTAGAAGATTTTTCTTCAGTTGCGTCTTCAATCTCTCTTCGTCTCCTCTTCGGTATATGGTTTACCACCTTCAAGGAGGATCTGCGCCTCTTCGAAGCGCGTTTGACTCCTTTTTTGGGATCTTCAGTTCCAGAATCGTCACTCAACGTCCATGGGAGGTGGGGGTCCGAGATAAGTGGCACTGAGGGAGGATTATTTCCGCAATGATTGAATTCGTATTCTTTTAGAAGGCGAATATGAGTAATGTGGACGATATGTCTGTTCAAGAAAAGTACGCTAGTAACAGCATCTGCTTTGGTTGTGGCCCTTCCAACCTAAACGGTCTAAGAATCAGGTCTTTTCGTTCAGAAGATGGCCTCATAATGGAATTTGATACTTCGCCGGAGCATCAAGCATTTCCAGGCATGGTGAATGGTGGTATAATAGGAACTCTGCTTGATTGTCATGGGAATTGGGCTGCTGCAATCGCAATCATGGACAGAGATGGTTTGGATGAGCCTCCATGCACAGTAACTGCTAGTTACACTGTCAATCTAAGAAGGCCGACTCCTTCAGACTCAAAATTGACCATCAGGGCGAAGGCAGTGGATGAATCAAAGTGGGATGATCGGATAAAAATCGAGATGACTCTTGAGGCGGACGGAATCCTATGTGCAGAAGGTAAGGGACTTTTTGTTGCGGTTAAAGAAGGTCATCCAGCATTTCACAGATGGTCTTGATTGAAAATAGATGTCTCGTACATTCGGCATCCTTTAGCGCCCTGACTTGAAGCATGGTCATGATGGAAGTTGGTTCGCAGGCCAGAGTTCGCTCTCTCGGCATTGATCCCAGACTGGCTGAGTCGGTTGAGAATGTGCTCGGAATAGATTCTCTTTACCCTCCTCAAGAAGAGGCGCTCAGGCATGGCTTGACAGGCAAGAATCTGATGTTGTCTATCCCCACGGCAAGTGGGAAATCTCTGGTTGCGCACATATGCATGCTTCAGAAGGTAATTTCGAGTGATGGCGGGAGAGGTATCTACGTGGTTCCGCTAAAGGCATTGGCTAGCGAAAAGCACGAAGAGATACATGCGCTATGCAAAGGAGTTGGACTCAAAGCAAGTCTTGCTCTTGGAGATAGAGGAGAAGAGATGGGCTCCCTACATGACTGGGATGTTCTTGTCTGTACTAGCGAGCGTCTTGATTCTCTAATCCGGACCCGTCCAAATTTTCTAGATAATGCGGAGGCAATCGTGATTGACGAGTTCCATCTTCTTGATGATCCTGGCAGGGGCCCTACGCTCGAGATCATAATTGCCAGGATAAGGCATGAGAGACCTGGATGTCAGATCATAGCTCTATCAGCTACGGTTGGAAATTCAGATTCAGTGGCGAATTGGCTCAAAGCCGATCTGGTAAAATCTGAATGGCGTCCTGTGGAGCTTCAATCGGGTACTGTGAATGGGCTGGATCTGAAGATTCACAGAATAGATGGGATGATTGAGAGGGATCTCCCCTCGCCTAGAGAAATATCTGGCAACCCCAATCAAAATCTTAGGGCATTGGTACTCGATGCGATGGAGACTGGTGGACAAACTCTCATATTCGTAAATTCAAGGGCTTCAGCGCAAAAAGAGGCCCGAGAATTGTCTAAACACATCAAGCGTATTTCCGAAAGAGAAGGGAATGAAAATATACGATCTCAAATAGAAAATTGGGAGAGTATTTCGAAGTCGATTACTGGTGCTAGCGAAGGGACTACCATGAGCAAGGCATTGGCTGAATCTGTTTCAAGAGGAATCGGATTTCATCACGCCGGTCTTTCCTCTCGGCAGAGGAGAATCATAGAGGATTCATTCAGAATGGGCAATTTAACGGCACTCGTTGCCACTCCGACCTTGGCACAAGGAGTGAATCTACCTTCGAGAAGGGTCGTGATAAGGGATCATAGGAGATGGAATTCCGCTGCTGGGGGATCAGTGCCGATCAGAGCAATCGAGGTCCGTCAGATGCTAGGAAGGGCTGGTAGGCCCGGTTATGATCCTCATGGTGAAGGCATGATATTAGCCAAGAATTCGGATGAAGAGCAGTTTATCGTGGATCGATATTTACTTGGAGGGATTGAGCCGATTGTCTCCAAACTTGCAAATCCTAATTCATCCATCGCCGAGGAGGATCCGGCCCTATTGACCCATCTCTTGGCATTGATAGCGACAGGGGGCCTGAATGACAGATTCGCACTGGGCTCATTCCTAGCTCAAACATTTCTTGCAGATTCCCTGGATAATGAGGAGATGGAATCGAGGATCGATCGGTCAATAGTATGGTTGGCAGACAATGGCATGATAGAAAGATCTGGGGAAGATCCTAAAGTCACTGAGAGAATATCTGAGATTGATTTCTCAGAGGAGCGGGAAGAAGACTGGGGAGATGATCTTCCGGATTGGGCAAAGGTTGCTGGAGGGTTAGTAAGAGTTGAGAACATTCAACGAGAAATACTCGAAAGACGTGTGATAAGTCCGAGAAAGGGTCCCGCTGTCTTCGGATTCAGTCGTGCAAGTGATGTTGAAAGGGCAGTGCTAGAGGCACCTGAATCCCTGTCTATGACGTATCGGGCAACAGGGCTTGGAAGAACCGTAGCAAGGCTGTATCTCAATCCGATTTCAGGCCGGATAATATCTGATGGCCTGTCTAGAGCTGGCGCCATACTCTCGGGTGTCGATGATATAGGGCAGATTACTCCGTTCTCACTCATCCATCTAACGATTTCAACTCCCGATTTTCAGAAGCTATGGGTAAAGCGGAGTGAGCTTGAGGACATGGAAATTCGATCTAGCATCCATGACCGAGAGAGGCTCATTTCACTTGATGTTACTGAGGAGCTTGAACGAGTTAAATCTACTTCGATGCTATTAGATTGGATAGAGGAACGAACGATGGGTGAACTGGAGTCCTCGTGGGGAGTTCAACCAGGAGATATTAGATCACGAGTAGATGGTGTGGAGTGGTTATTGAGGTCGTCAATCAGGATACTTGCAGAGTCTTCTGAGAATATTGTGGATAATGGTTCAATTGCCGATTCGTTGACTGAACTTCTTCGAGAGGTGCAAATCAGAATTAGACATGGGTGTAGATCTGACATAATTCAGTTGGTTTCAATTCGTGGAGTTGGTAGGTCAAGGGCTAGAGATATGATTGAGAAGTTGTCTCTGGAGTCTGTTAGCGATGTTGCATCAATGACTGATTCCGATATCAACAAGCTATCTACGCTTCAGGGGTGGAGTGTCAAATTGGCCACCAATATCAGGAAAGAGGCGTCTTCAAAAATTAAAGGAATGAGTGGCAAGGCTTGATTTTGAGTGACGTTCTGGGACCGTCATGACTGCGATGGTTCCATGGTTCCCAATATGGGGAATCCGCTTCCATGAACCTGTTATCCTTCATGACCTTCTTGAATCCCTTCATGAATGGAGAGCAAGTGAGAGGTGGGGTTTGATAGGCGATGGAGTCGTTGCCAGTGAGAATCATGCCTGGTCAGCATGGACTGCACTTAGAAGGCTGGAATCCCGTGGAGACAGTGTGGCCAGAAGTCCTGAAACAGAATTTATGAGAATTGTTGGCGGGACAAGACAAATCACTGAAGGAATCAAGCGTTCGGGTTTAGGCGAGGGGGATTCACGTGCTTGGCTGTTCTATCTTCCTGAAGAGTCGAATGGTTCGCCACTGTATGAAATGAATATCTCGCGAGAATACTACAACGATCTCAGCGACGATGCTGATCTATTGATTGGGCATCTAGGAGGGGTATTGATTCCTGAACGTCCGATTCCAACACTTAGTGGCCTAAGAAAAATTAAGGGTTCTGTTGATGAAGGTGAGTTTGTATCTCTTGAGGAGGCATTCATAATCCATCTTTCTAATTCAGTGATTAACTGAATCAGTCAATCTGATAGGTGAGTCTGTTCTGGGAGGGACGATGTCCAGATTCCTTGGCTATGGGAAATGCTCTGTATGCGGTGTCGGTTGTACTCCTAGCAACTATGTTGATCACGCTGGAGTGCGTTATTGCTCCGCTTGCTGGATTGAAAAAGAGAATCCAGAACATCCAGACTTGGAAAAAATAAGAGAAACGGTTCAAGAAGCGGCCAAGAAATGGAAGCGTCAGAAGTATTCTAGAGAGGATGGGCCACTTCCGATCGGACCCTACTCCCATCGTAATTGAGGAATGGAGATGTTTCCCCTCGCAGATGATTTCAACGCTACATCGTGGAATGATTTGAAGCCTGTGGCGACGAATCTTCTAGAGCGTCCGGTTGAGGATGCAGATGATTTGGAGTCTCTTTTCAAAGATATATCCGATATGGCGGAGCATGTCTCGGAAGCCGGTGCAAAATTGTACATCGGGATGACTTGTGATACTGAAAACGAAGAGAAGCAATCTGCTTTCATGTCATTCGTAGAAAATGTACGTCCAAAAATGTCAGAGGTTTCCAACAAGATCGATTTGAAAATAGCAAGCCTTGACTTCCTGGGGAGCCTTCCAGAACGTTATGATCTGATTCTAAGAAGTATGCAGAACTCGATTGAAATATTCAGGGAGGAGAATATCCCCCTATCCGTAGAATGTACGAGGCTGTCTACGGAATATCAGAAGATTACTGGTGCGATGACTGTAGAATTCGATGGTGTGGAGCGTACTATGCCTCAGATGAGAAAATTCTTGGAATCGAATGATCGCGATATTCGACGTTTGGCATGGACGAAAATCAGAGAGAGAAGAATGATCGATTCGGAAAGAATATCTGAAATCATGGACGAATTAGTTCGAATAAGGCACAAAATAGCCATTAATTCAGGATTTGAAAACTATGTTGACTATGCATTCCGTTCCATGGAGAGATTTGATTATACTCCGAAAGATTGTCTGGCGTTTCATGAGGCTGTAGAGATTCATTGTATGCCTTTGATTCACAGCATAAATGAGGAACGTCGAAATGGTTTCGAGTACGATGAGTTGAAGCCCTGGGACGTTAATGAGAAGTCAGGAGATTCTCCCGATATTTTTGGACGGCCCCCTCTACAGCCTTTCGAAGAAGTGGATGATTTGGTATCAATCACTTTGAAGGTCTTCCATTCGCTATCTCCTGAATTGGGTGAAATGTTCAATCGACTGATTGAGGGTGAAGTTCTGGATCTCGACAGCAGGAAGGGAAAGGCCCCCGGGGGATACCAGTATAATTTGGAAAAAACCGGGCTCCCCTTCATTTTCATGAATGCATCCGGTCAGCAGGGGGATGTAGAGACCATGATTCATGAAGCTGGACATGCTTTCCATACGATGTATTGTAGTCATCATGACCTCATACAGGATCGTAACTATCCAATTGAATTTGCAGAGGTTGCTTCGATGTCAATGGAACTTCTTACTCAACCCTACTGGAGTGAGTTCTATGACTCGAAAGAAACAACAGATCGTGCGAGGAAGATGCATCTTGAGGCCATTATCGGCCTTCTCGCATGGATATGTAGAATTGATGCATTTCAACACTGGATGTACTCAAATCCAAACCATACACGCGAGGAACGCTCGAAAGCATGGCTTGACCTTAGGGGGAAATATGGGCCTAGGACAAACTGGAATGGATTCGAAGAAGATGAGGCACTCTTTTGGCAGACTCAAGGGCACTTATTTGGGGCGCCTTTCTACTACATCGAATACGGGATAGCTCAACTTGGGGCTTTGCAAATATGGATGACTCAGCTTAATGATCCGGAGAAGGCTCTGAATGATTATGCGAACGCTATGAAACTTGGAAATACGCGTACGCTTCCTCATCTTTTTGAATCAGCAGACATCGATTTGAGTTTCGATGAGGGGCATATTGGGAATCTCGTAAGTTCGGTCAGAAAATCGCTCTCTGAACTTTCTGTTTGACCGATTACTCTCTGATTCCTTCTGCTGTGACTGTAAATACAGCTTCGCCCTCTGGAAGATTTGGGCTATCAATTAGTCTGGCTATTCTTCTGCCGCCCTTTGACTTACGCAAGTAAAGCCTGAATGTGCTTGCGTGGCCCACAATATGTCCGCCAATCGCCTTAGTTGGATCTCCCCACATTGTCCCTGGATTCGACATCACCTGATTTGTGACAAGTACGAGAGCGTTGTTCACATCGGAAAGTTGCTTGAGTTCTTTGAGATGCTTGTTCAATTTCTGTTGTCTGTCTGCGAGCATGCCTCTCCCGACATACTCAGCTCGGAAATGGCTGGTCAGTGAATCGACAATGACCATCTTAACATCGATGCTTTTTGACATTCTCTTTATCTCGTCTACGAGTAGCATCTGATGAGCAGAGTTGTATGCTCTTGCAACATGTATTCTGTCCAATACAGCATTAGGATCTAGTCCCGCCCCTTCCGCCATCTGAGCAATTCTTTCAGGCCTGAATGTGTCTTCTGTGTCTATGTAGAATACTTCTCCATCAAATCCTCCTTGGGCAATTGGCAAGATCGTATTGACTGCGAGTTGATGCCCTATCTGCGTCTTTCCACTGCCAAACTCTCCGAAGACCTCGACAATCGCTTGGGTCTCGAAACCACCTCCGAGGAGTTCATCGAGAGCGGCGGCTCCGGACGTCAATTTTTGGACCTGAGAACGGCGTTCGAGAAGAGAGACCCCGCTTACGAATCCACCGACATTTACCATCTTCTTAGCGCCTGCAATTATTTTGGATGCAACAGCTTCGCCTAATTCTGCTTGATCGCCAAGTTCTTTTGGACTCATGACTGCAATAGTCATGAGTTCGTCGAATCCTGCTTCTCTGAGTTTCTCTGCAGTTGCTGGTCCTACGCCTGGCAAATCTTCGATGCCTGGTTCTTCATCTTCAGCATCGATTACTATCTCTTCATCTTCGATTTTTTGTGTGGTCTTCTTTGATGCCATATCCTCCTCTCAGCAACCAGGGTATATGAAACACGCATTGACCCTTGTTTACTAGAATTCTATTTATCAACATGAAGATGGCTCTGAGTCTATCGAATATTCACTTTCAACTCACGTTCACTTTGAAATGGATGTGGTAGCGGATGGTGGATTTGAACCACCGGTCTCCGGGTTATGAGCCCGACGAGATAACCTGACTACTCCAACCCGCTGCTTGTCCGCCGTACTATCGCTTATTTGAAGCGAGCGGGGAGATAGTATGTTATTCCCATAATGAAAACAGTATTGTGATGGCTGCATTACGGTGACATTGGAACCACACATGACCCGCCATATGCTGATTCAAAATGCCTCGTTAGTTTTGCCTGATCGAGTGACAAGGGGAGACCTTCGAGTTACTAATGGTTCAATCGCCACTATTGCGCCTGGCGGAGGTTTAGAACCGCAAGATGGCGAGTATACTATCGATGCCACGGGATTACATCTACTTCCGGGCGTTATTGATCCACATGTGCACTTCCGGGAGCCTGGTCAACCTGAAAAAGAAGATCTTCGAAGTGGGAGTCGCGCTGCTGCTGCCGGTGGTGTAACTTCATTCTTGGATATGCCAAATAACATACCCAATGCCACTAATCGGGAAACTCTCGAGGCAAAGATTGCCCTAGCAGCGAAGAAAACTGTGACTCACCATGGTTTCTTTGTCGGTGCGACCAAGGACAATGTGAGTGATTTGCAGAGCGTAGAAGGGATGGATGGCGTTTGTGGAATTAAGGTTTTCATGGGGAGCAGCACAGGAGATCTGCTTGTCCATGAGCAAAGGCATCTGGAAAATATCTTCTCAAATACGGGAGGAGTCATTGCAACCCATGCGGAAGATGAATCTCGTCTCCAAACTCGAATAAGTGAGTACGCACATCGCACGGATATTGCGGCTCATGCCGAATGTCGAGATGTGGAATGTGCTTTCCTAGCGACGAAGCGCGCGTCTGGTCTGGCGCGCGATTATGACCATCGACTACATATCGTGCATCTTACCAGCGCCAGAGAAGCAGATTGGTTAGTAGGAAATAAAGGTGATTTAATCACAACCGAAGTTTGTACCCAGCACCTAACCTTTGACCAAAATGATGTTGAAAAACTAGGCGTCAGAGCCCTGATGAATCCTCCAATCAGGTATACAGAGGATAAGGAGACCCTATGGAAGCGCCTCAAAGACGGCACCATAGATTGTATTGTGACAGACCATGCCCCGCATACATTGGAAGCCAAATCGGCTGGTTTCCCCAAAGCTCCGGCTGGAATGCCGGGGGTTGAAACATCGCTTCCCGTGATGCTTACTCACGCAGTAGGTGGGAAATGTAGTGTCACAGACGTAGTGAATTGGATGTGTGAAGGGCCAGCAAAAGTCTACGGAATCGAGAAGAAAGGATCGATAATAGAAGGATATGATGCTGATTTGACACTGGTTGATCTAGATACGCACCGGATTATCTCTGATGAAGACACATGGACAAAGGTAGGATGGACGCCCTATGCGGGAAGAGAGCTAACGGGGTGGCCAATATACACCATCGTAGATGGAGAAATAGTTCACAGACGAGAGGTCGGGGGATCTCTAAAAGGAATATCTGTGGCTGAACCCGGTTCTACTGGAAGGGTATTGAAATTCAACCAATTCTAGTCTTGGCAGGAATCTCCTTCAGAGCCATCTGGACATGGTTCATCTTCTCCCGATGACTCGTTTGACTCCTGTTCAGACTCTGCTTCCCCTACATCTTCCACATAATGCGATCCTGGGATTAGCATATCTTGCATATGAGTCAGGTCAGTGGTATTATGGATTGTTACACCCAGAGTAGAGAATGCATAGATGTAGTCTCCCATGAATATGGACCGGCGGATACTGGTGCTATAGAACCACCAATTGGGTCCATCGTCGTCGTTGTAGAACGATGAGTGGTCTATTTCGCCGTGTTCTGATAAGCTCAGATTTTCCGTATCTACATCAATCAGTTTTAGCATCGAGATGTGTTCATAACCACCTTGATAGTAGTTTTCATCGTACACGTATCGATAAGTGGACAGGGGTATTGCAAGCATATTTTCTGGCGCCCAATATGTGAATGCCTTGTGTTCGTATGTTGCTTCCGACCAGGACCATGACCATCCGCAGGTACGGATATTTTGGCAGTCATCATCCGCGTGAACTGGTGATATCGGCAGAGAGTCGGCTAATGTGGGATTCGTCGGATCGCTGACGTCGAAGAGCGATATCTGAGTCATAGACCAATCGAGTCCAAGACCGTCATCACCCGGTCCAATTCCGATAGTCAGGAGGGTATTCTCATCAACAGGATGGATGTATGTTGAGACTCCGGGAACCTCCAACTCACCCAGTATGGTGGGGTTGACAGGATCAGACAGGTCTAGAACCCAAAGAGGGTCTATGGTTTCAAACGTGACGAGATATGCTCTTTCCCCCATGAATCGAGCACTCCATATCCTCTCCCCATCAGCTATTCCCTCGATTATGCCAATCTGATCTAAATCGCCAGATGAAGTTGGTTCTAGCATAGTGACTCTGTTGGATGGGCCAGTGAATACAGGTTCGTCGGTTTCCGAATTCATAGAATCCGATATCCACCAACGCCCCCAAGCATCGGTAGTTGAGGCGACTCGTATGACTCCCTGAAACTCGGATATTGAAAACTGATCTTGGACGGTTCCAGATACTCTGCCAGACGCAACATAGGATGTTGTTCCTGGTTGGGAGATATCGAATACATGGATATTAGTTGCATCCTCATATTCATCATTACCCCAAAACCACCACCAGTCATTTGCAGGTTCAGCGAAAACCAACGCATCAGGTGAGGCGTACACGTGGGCCCATGATGATGCTATATGATCGACCTCCATGGATACATAATCATTTGATATGTCGAAGGTTGCAATCGACAAGAATCCTCTAGCTACGCTATCTGAAGATGCTGCATACTCGCTGCATTCACTGACAGAATATGGTAAAATGACCACATTGTCTCCATCCACCACATACCTTTGAGGGAGAAGGTCATCGAGTGTAAGCGCCAGAATCCTGTCACGATTATCGGATAATGTCTGCAAAAGCGAAGAATTCCAGACATCCATTCGCTCATACATATCTTCAATCGACCAATATTCGTCTGGAAGGGCTACATAATACTCCAGGCCCCAGACATCCATCTGTGCATGGGTAATGCTTCGTACGGTACCGTCCACCAAGCGAGCAGTATTGTAGTACCCTTCGAGGTATATCTCATGCTGGATGGAGGGAGTATTCCTATCACTTATGTCGATGATAGAGTATTTTACCAAATCAGATCGATAATGTTTGTAGACATAATCAGAATTTGGATATGTGTATTCCCTGGCGAGGATTTGTGTCAAGGGATGATCATCTTCAAGCTGCCACCCGTACACGGAGGAAGCGACCACCATGGTATCTCCCTCAATCATCATCGACATCGGATTTCCTTCAAGCTCCATCGTACTTAGGAGGCTAATCTGGCCGAATTCGGGTATTTCCATGATCAACAACAATGGGCCATTGAGCATGTATGTATGGAAACCATCTGTCTTCAGGAAATCCGCCTCATCTACACCAGATTCTTGGTTATTGGTTCCTGAATACTCGCCTTCCCTCGAAGGAGATGATTCAGTGCTGCTGTCTAGAGCGGTGTCCGTTCCTTCCGCCATAGCATCGTCGAACCAGACTCCTCCGAAATCACGTAGTATTGGATTAGACCAGTGCCAGTAAGATTCCTGGTCGAGTCGGACTGCCATCTCATCGAGGAGATTCTGTTGGAGCGTCTGCAGCAATGAGTCGCAGTCATTGAAATTTTGCAGCACAGCATTGGATCTGGATTTTTCTGATAGTTCGAGTCTAGGATAATCGCCATCAGGAGGCCATATTTCATCATCCGGATTCACCGATGCGAGGCATCCTTGCATCAGAAGAGCGAGTATCACAGCGATTGTCGAGATGCGCTTCATGGGAATAACTCGGCACACCTTAAGATATGAACGACTTGGTATTATGATTTGACAAATTATTATTTATTTTTGAATATATAATCAAGGCATTCTGTCCGAGTTGATTCTATTATTTGTCAAATCAACTCACCACGGCAATCATAGGGGAGGGTTGGATTTCAAGAGTCGATGAAAGACGTCATTGTCGTCAGAATCATAACTTTATTCGCTATATCTGCGATACTCTCCAGCATGTGGATCGCATATTCTCCATCAGAAAATTCTGTCTTATCGATTGATGATGAATCGGATGATCTTGCTCTTGAGGCTGAATACGCAGCCGATTCAGATGAAGACGATGGGCGAGGGAGTAGCAACAGGGAGGCTGAACATTCTGAGTCCCCTCTCTCCAGTGGCTTGCTGGCTGGTGGCATAGGAATTATTGGATCCCTAATACTGGGTTCATTTGTTCTTGAATTTGTGAAAGTTGCAGTATTAGCTGCCTTGATCTCTCCCTTGGTGGCTGGGATGAAGAGTAGTCGCGACGATATGCTGACACGGGGGCGTATTCTTGGCTATCTCGAAGGTAATGCAGGAATACATTTCTCAGCTCTTAGAGATGGTCTTGGTCTAGCTAATGGAGTGACATCGTATCACCTACATCTTCTCGAGAGTCGTGGAGAAGTCATTTCTTGGCGCGATGGTAAACTAAGGCGGTATGCAGTATCCAAGTTATCCAAAGAAGAAATTGGGCGTATACGAAATCCAATAGTGGGAACTCGACTGGCTGTGTTGGAGATACTTGCTAAATCAGGCCAATTTGGATTGACTGGAAAGGAAATTCAGAACAAAATGTCGATATCGAGACAGTTACTCAGCCACCATCTCAGAGAATTGCGTCAATCAGAAATGGTTGAAACGGCTTCGAACGGCAGAAGGCCGAAATGGAAAGTCTCAGAAATTGGCACGAATGCATTATCCGTGTCAAAGGAAGTATCGAGAGCCAGACTTACCCAGTAGATGGAAATCTTGGAATGTTTTTGTTGAGGGATGGCGTATTTTGATACAGACGTTTTACCAAGGTCGACCGTAGGCGAGTAGTATATCGGAGGTGTAGCGCGCGTGGTTGAATCAAGTGAAATAGATGTTAGTGAGGAAGACCTACTGATATCTGCGAGGACGGTTATTCATTCATGCTTGGAAGTTCGAGAGCATGAGAATGTACTTATCGTAACCGACACCAAGACGACTAAAATTGCAAGAGCAGTGTATGAGGCGTCTTCTGAAGTAACTTCAAGAGTGCTGATGATGATGATGCCGGAACTCGAAGAGCAAGGGATTGAGCCGCCTTCTCCTGTATCCGATTTGATGAGGAGACAGGACGTGATATTTCTCTTGACCACGAAGTCGATGACTCATACAAGGGCAAGGGCTGCGGCCTCGAAAGAGGGTGCAAGAATAGCATCAATTCCAGGAGTTGGGGTTGAGTCATTTGCCAGAGGCGGATTTACAGCGGACCATAACGCAATGGCGACTGAAATCGCGAGTATGGGGTCTAGACTTCGAAGAGCACGTGAAGTCAGAGTCACAAGTTCTCTTGGAACTGATTTGCGCTTCCAATCAGGAAGTAGATGGATACTGGAGGATACAGGCATTTGCACTCGTCCGGGGCAAGTCACGAATCTACCTGCTGGGAGAGTATTTGTCATGCCCAAGGAGGGCACTGCTCAAGGAAGGCTCATTCTCAATGGCTCATGGGAAGGTAGTGAGCTTGGGAAGCCGCTGCAGATTGTGATCAAAGACGGGTTGTTATCATCTGCAACGGGCGATCCTATTTCTGCAGACATTGAATCAGAATTCGAATTGGCATCAGAGGGAATGCGATCGGGCAAGGGGCATCTTGTCAGAACCTTCTCAGAGTTCAGTTTCGGCATGAATCCAAGAGCCAAGAGAGGTCTCGGTCTTCTTGAAGATCAATGCTGGAGAGGAGGCGCCATGTTTGCGTTTGGCAATAATTCGGGTCTTGGTGGCTCTGCAAATGTTTCAACCAATGTCCGAGGACTCCTCATCAAACCAACGATTGAAATTGATGGCAAGGCGCTCGTCGTAGATGGAAAATATATGTCGAGGTCCAGGTAATGCGCGCTGTATTGTGGCTTAACTCGAATGGGCCATCCGCGGATATTCGGAGATCGCTTATCTCTGAAGCCGACCTGATAGTGGGAATAGACGGAGGTAGCGATCGGGCACAAAGAGCTGGCGTCCAAGTTGATATTATTCTCGGTGATTTGGACTCGACTCAAAATTCACACGAAGGTGTTGAGAAAATTCAACTTGAAAATCAGGAGTCCAGTGATCTTTCGAAGGCGATTCGATATCTGTACAAGAAAGGATATGATCAGATGGACGTGATTGGGATAGAGGGTGGATGTGAGGGGCATCAACTAGGGATATGGGGTTCAGTCGTTGAGGCACCGAGTGAGGTCACAATGAGGCTTCACTCCAGTCAAACTGTGAGTTACAGAGTTGCTCCTGGTTGTATTGATTTTTTGATTGATATTGAACCTGGAAAACACTTCTCAGTTTTTGCTCTTGAGCCTTGTCAATCTGTTACACTAAAAGGTGGGAGATGGTCGATTGAAAACGAGTTTTTCTCACTCTCGACAAGAGGATTACACAATATCTCAGAATCGTCACTACTCAGAGTCTCGACCGATGGAAACCTGATCGTTGTTGTCCACAGATGAGGGTGGATTTCTCGATAGCATAATTGCAATTGGCAGTGTGCGCTCATCCGACTCGAGTAAGATCTTCATAATGACTGCCAGAGGTACGCCGAGGATCATTCCCGTGAGGCCCCACGCCCAATACCAAAAAGCCACCAGGGCCAGGAGAACTATGGGCGACATATCCAACCTCTGCCCGGCTAACTGGGGTTCGACTATGCTTCCCCAAACCTGCTGATTTGCAACCAGAATGAATACGACTGCGAGGAATCCGGCCGGTTCCAGTATGATGAATGCGAGAATGACCGGGGGTATGAATGAAAGAAGCGCACCGAGATAGGGTATGAAATCTAGAAGGAAAACCAAGAATGCCCAGATAAATGCCCCTGGTATATCGAATAAAGTCAATGCGATGCCTGCAATGACTGCCTGCCCGAAAGCAACAGTTGCCTTTGTTTTGATGTACACGTTGATGTTTCGCTCCGCCTTGTTGGCAATATTGTCGAAGCGTGCTGATTCGGCGGGAAAGGCGGCCATAATCCTTCTTGGAAGAGATTCAGCTTCTAGAATGATGAAAGCCAAGAATATCAGAACAGTCAGTAGATTAGCAGTGAATGAGGCTAGAGAGCCTATGAACTCAGTGACTAGACGATTTATCTCTTCAATCGATATCACTGTTTTCAAGCCAGCAAGATCAATGCTATACCCGTAGAATTCCATCCCCTCCACCTGCTCGAGACGTTCGTTGAATATGGGCGTTAGATTGTCTACTTCGCTCGAGAATTCAGATAGGCTAGAGTATAGTATCTGACTAACAAGAAGTATACCGCCGAGGAAAGTGACTAAGATTGCGCTATATGACAACAATGGATGCCCGAATCTATCTTCAAGCCATGATGCAGGAGGGCGTATTGCGAAAAATAGGAATATAGCTACAACCATTGGCTGGATGATTGTTGAAAGTTCCTTGATAGCGATTATCACGACAAACATCAACACGGCCAAGTTGGTCGCAGTGCGTAATCTGAGTCCGCTTGTACCTAGTCGGGCATCGCCACTCATACCACTCACTCAAGACTTGGAGAAATGAAGTATTCGCCGGCATGAACGTACCACTAGTCGTTAAGTGGGAGAAATCAGTGGAAAGGGTATGGCCGGCAACAGTATAGACGTGCGCGTCGATGTTGTAATACCGACAAGGAACGAAGAGGCAGCCATTGTCGATACAATCAAATCAGTGCCCACTGGAAAATGGTGTCGTGAACTTGGATTCATAGTTGTAGATGGAAACTCAAAGGACAGGACAAGGGAGCTGGCAGAAAATGTGGGTGCGAGAGTTCACTTAGAAGAAAGGAAAGGATACGGGCGGGCCTACAGAACAGGATTCGCTCTCTCTGATGCTGATATAATCGTGACAATGGACGCTGACTGCACATATCCTGGAGAAGAAATCCCTTCTCTGGTCAAGATGCTGATTGACGAAGATTTGGATTTTATCACGTGTGACAGACTCTCAAAGGCAGAAGATGGCTCTATGTCAATACTCCACAGTCTTGGGAATAAGACTCTCACCTTCTTTACGAGGCTTCTCTTCTTCGCACCCATTTCAGATTCACAGAGCGGTATGTGGGTCTTCAGACGTAGTATTCTTGATCGCAAAGATCTCCGGCCCAAGCATGATGGAATGGCAATGTCTCAAGAATTCAAGATTCGATGTATGACGAAATTAGCAAGCAGCCGTAGAAGGGAGATTAGCGTGCCATACAGGTCGAGAGTTGGCGAAGCTGAAATTAACACATGGAGAGACGGGTTTGGCAATCTTATGTCACTATTCACCCTTAGGATGGGGCTAACCAGAGAAAGAACGCCTTGGGGACTTGACGATAACTGACTATTCGAACGCTTCATCTTCTGGATCGGAAGTAAATCCTCGCCATGACTCGATCATTTCTATATCTGCTATCGTAGAGGCTCGTCTCGAACGAGCGACGACTAGGCCGATTATACCAAGGAGAGCTACTGCCGCCGCACCCCCTATCAGAATAATCTGAATTATTTCTGAATCCGAATCATCATTCTCTATCGGGATAGTAACCGTAAGCGTCGGACTTACTGTGTCACCATCTCTGGCCCATACATCGATTCTCATCCAATCACTATCATCAGGGGACACCTGGACATTCCTTGTCCACACCCCATCGCCCGGTACTGAATCTCCAAATACCCCATCATCGTTCAATTCGACCACTGTGGGATTCCCTGAAACTGTTAACACAGCCGATACCTGGTCAGATGTTCCATCAAGATCGACCAGAGATACTTGTATCTTTATCGTCTGGGCCTGTTTACTGTTTAGACTGTCCGGAGATACTGAAAGAGAAGAGAGGAATGGGGCACTCGAACCCACCATTATTGAGATGGAGTCTTGGTCAAATGTTCCTCTAGAGTCTTTCGCAGTTAGTACGATGATATGCTGCCCAGGCGGTAGATTGGCCTCCATAATCGAGTTGAAGCCAAGAGTTGTGCCATCAGCAAGAGTCCATTCCAAGAGCAATAGATCGCCATCATAATCTAAAGTTCCCGTGGAGTCGAGGAGTACTCGATCGCCGGGGGGAAAGAAGCGTCCATCTTGTGGGGAAGCAATAGTTACAACGGGGGCACTTGGAAGAATTAGTAAAGATATTCCAGTGGTTCTTGAGAACCCTATGGAATCCTCAAGGATGATTGTGAGATTATGCTGTCCCGTTGAGAGATATCTTTCATGAATTTGATTTGGATTTACGTCTTTCAATATGGGTGTCTCGAGCACATCAGAGTAAATCGTCATTGAGAAGGGGTTTCCATCTGCGTCAAACGAGTTACGAAGATCGAAGACCACTTTCTCATTTGATTTGGAAGACGTGCCGTCTTCTGGCCTATCTATCACGATGATAGGGGCAGAGGGAGAAACAGTGACATTAACAAATGAATATGCAGGATTCCCCAATCCATCATCCACTGTGAGGGTCAGGATATGACTTCCTTCTGGAAGCCGAGACTGAAAACTCCATTCGGTTGAAAGCGGTTCCAATTGGTCATTGAGATTCCACGTAACACTGACTAAATCATTCGAAGACTCTTTTGGGGAACACAGTAGGCCCCACCCCTCTTGAGGGAGTTCCAAACAGTGTAAATCCTGATCTCCTGACCCGGTTGAACTGAATTCAACCAAATTTGAAGAGTCTGTCGTGTAACCCTCATGGGGAAAGGCGATTACAGATCTTGGGTCTGAATTGATGACTTCAATTTCTACCTGTTCATACGATTTTCGACCCGTATTCTCAGGGCTATTGTCCCATGCACTCAACGTTAGCAGGTGCGAGCCCTTTGAAAGTCGTCCTTGCCAAGAGTTTCCATCGGATTCCTCAATTCCAGACCATATGATTCCATCCAAATCAGATTCGATTGAAAGGTGGAGAGTATCTCCTTCGGGATCCAAGGTTCCTTCGAAGCTTATGTCCAGCATATCCTCTGATGTTGTTCCTAATCGGGTGATTGAGTGATTTATCTCAGGTAACTCATTGAAATGATCGACAGTAAAGGTCCATGAAACTGGCTGATTTGAGCCATCATACACAGATACTGTTGCAGTGAATGCATCTTCTGATGGATCAAAGCCAATCGAGAAGGCCGTATTGCATGGCGGGCTGAGAGACATGTTCGCACCGTAGCTGGTTCGAATCCAACACAGGAGGGAGTCATCTTCTGGATCATAAGTCCCAGACAAGTCGACAGTCGCATTTCTCGTCATTCCGAGACTCATGACCCCGAATGGAGAGATTTGAGGCGATGCTTCGACGGATACAGAAGGCGGGAGGTTGAGTAATTCGATTGAACGTTGTTCGATCGAACATAGGCCTGTCGAGTCGCAGACCTCGAGAGTGATAGTATGTTGACCATCACTTAGATTTGGAGCAGCCTCATGTCCACTATTCGCTATTACATATGATGATCCAGCGGATGGCCCCGCTAAGATACCATCAATCGAACTTGTCCACAAGTATGTGAGTGAGTCATCATCCATATCCCATGAATGAGTGGCATTCAGGATGACCATGTCCGAACTCCCGAAAATCGACCCATCTTTGGGTGAGTCCCAGACGACAAATGGGGGTTGATTGGGTAAATCAATTTCACATACCATCGAAATATCTTGATTCAGGAGCATGATGTCTGTTGAGTTGCTGTGGCCGCCATAGGAGCAAACACCTTGTACACTGGCTACGGGAGACCAGCCTGAACTATTATTCCAGGATTGGCCCACGTATGGACCGGTATTTGACCTACCAGAATAGGGCAAAATCAGAATCTGGTCTTGCTGAAGTGAATCGAATGAGAGGTTCAATTCTGCATACGGTATTCCATATCCGTTTTGATTGACTGCCGCTGCTTGAATCCTCCATGAGATGTTTAGCAAATCGTCATCATCGTCCGATGATGGCTCAGTGATCGGCGAGGAAGAGACCCAATTTACGATGCTTCCTGATGAGAGGTTTAGAGAGGATGGGCCGATTAATTCGACGTCACTCAGCGATACGCTTGATGAGGTGAATGAAGGCGAATTTTGAGTGGTGCAATTAAAGATTACATTCTCGATGGCCAGGGAATAGAATCCTGAGAATGAGGCACATCCGCTGATTCCTGTGATCTGACTGTTGAACATACTCGATTCTGATGATCCAGAGGGGGACCACTCTAGCCCTCCAGATATTCCGGATATCGACACATCAAGAAGATGGGCGTCGATCGACTGCATTACGACAGCAGGACTGATTGAATCTGTCTGCAAGTCTGCTCCGTGGATTAAAACTGGACCATTTCTCTGAAGATTGGTCCCATCTCCAGATATTGCAAGTCCGGATAATGGGAAAACAGAGCTAATCCCAATCAGCTGCAGATCTATGCTATCGACAATGGAAAAACCCACTTTATCTCCATTGGATGTGCAGTTTACACAACTCACATTCTTGCCCGAACTGATAAAATCGTTTGAACGGATGAATGAAAACCCTGCCCCTTCCGAATTTATCGTCGCCATAGCGCCATTTCCGGAAGTAAGAGCATTCTCTATCCAAACATTAGATGAGTCCATGATTCGTACACCAGAGAGTTGATTCATCGAAGATGCGATACCTATTACCTCTGGATGGAACTCCCTGACATCGATACCTACGCCACCATTCTGAGTAGTAGTCCAATTGTATCCAGTTGCCCCTCCCTTCCAGAGGAGGATTCCGGAGCCTTGCGCGCCTGTCACGCTAATATCTTCCAACGTTACAGGCCAACTAGCACTTCTGAGATATATGCCGGCCATTTCCCCTGGGCCGGATCCGAGATTTCTTGAGCCGTCGTCGGAAGATGTGATGTTTCTGAATACAGATGTGCCATCAATCATGTATGCCTTGAGCCCAGTAGCGTGATTAGAAATTAGATTCAAGCCTTCGATAAATGCACCACTAGTGTTTAGTTCAACAGCTGCGATGGCGAGGCCCTGTGTTTCTGAGTCGGGCCCTCCTGTTCCAGAAACAGTGGCATTCCTGATAATTGCATTCACATTCAGATCATTCCACTTGGATCGATTGTACTGTTCAACCATTATTCCGCGATACTTCGAATTGGAGATGGAGATATTCTCCAGAGTGGGGCGTGTCGTGAATCCCTCGGATATGTGGCGTACGAAAATCCCATTATCCGATTTCTCTATCTCTGTATCTGATATCAACAAAACGGAGTCTTCGACCCATATTCCAGAAGAGACGGCAAGAGTTGCTCCACTAACATTAGTAATTGATAAATCGCTGATTACTCCTCCGGAACCGCCCCATACATTGAGTGCTCGAGTGACTAGGCTGTCAGCCAATAAGCCGTCTACTATTGGAGCGCTTCCGCTTCCCAATGACAGGCCGATGCCATATCGCCATGTTCCAGATATCCCATGTACGTCTTGTCCGCCCCCCAGCATAGTCAGATTGGTGATCTGTGGATTCGCAGATGAGAACAAATCAACTGCCACGAAATCAGCATTTAGAACTGTGATATTGTTCATTATCGGATCGGAATCAACGATTACTATTCCCCGTGAAGCATTTTCAATTATTAGATGGGAAATTGATGACCCGAGACCTCGGCTGGCAGGATCGAAATGTATTCCATCATGCTTACCATCAATTGAATTTACAATTACTTGCTCGTTTTCTGTCCCTAGAACTGAGAGCCTTCCCTCAATTTCAATTGATTCCCCCTCTCCAATTCTTATTTCCGTTCCAGGTTGTACTTGGACCACTTGATCATCACCAATCACCGTTCCGTCGGGTAAATTTACAATTCCAGACCATACGATAACTGTAGTTGAAGAGGTGACTGCCGGGGCCAAAGAAAGTACCATTATTGCCACAATGAAGAGGGACCATCGAGGGGTCCGATTCACCTTCGCTCGCATCCTCACTACACGATTACAGCATGGTATCGTTGTATGCTTTGCCGTGATATGTGCGCTGTACAAATTGAAGGGAGGCATGATAAACGGACTTTCATCCCGGTGATTAGAGGGGATTTTTATCGAGACCGCGTTTGTTCTGATCAAAGCTCTTCCGATGAAAGAGAGAGACGTTTATGCGAGTCTCCTTCAGATGGATTCGGTTGTAGAAACCCACTCCGTTTATGGGGAGTATGATCTCGTTGCAAGAGTGGATTTTGAAGATTCTCGGGCCATGACTAGATTTCTTATTGAAGAAATGCGTGCAATTCCAGGCGTGCTAAAGACTGAAACTTTGATCTCTGCGGAGGTGTGACTATGTCGGTAGGTTTCGTGCTCATAACTACTGAACCGGGTAGTGAGATTTCCGTCAGGAATGCGTTGGACTCGATAAACGGTGTATCCGGTCGATGGGTTGTCTTTGGAAGTCACGATCTCCTAGTCAAAGTGGAAGCGAGTGATGAATCTAAAATTACAAAGATAGTAATCGGAGATATTCGTGCAATAGAGGGGATTACCGATACAAGAACGCTCATCGGCGCCGAGATCTGATCTCTGTGTGGATCTCATCTAGAAGTTCAGAGGCAGCTTTCACACAACCTGCCGCTCTGAGTCTTCGCGTTGCTTCTGCCCAGAGCCGTATCCGATCATCGGGATGGATAGCCCCGCTCCAATACCATGCGAATGCATCGATCCTCCTGTGCTCAGGTCTGTACTTATTCTCCTCGATTTTAAATTCAGCATCATGAGCGTTGATGAGCCATTGAGGCATCTCGGGGGAAGATAAGTCGAGCCCCCAGTGAATCTTCTTGAGTCGAGAATACCTTCCAGTTGTGCCCTGAATAGATTCCGAAAGCCTCGATTCTGCAATATCGTTCCAAGGACGTAATGTGATTTTCAAATCTATTTCTTCTAATCGAGGGTGATCCTCGCCAAGAATTTGGACTATTGATGATCTGAGGGAAGCTGCTTGGATTACGTCACTGGAACCTGAAGCAACGATATATCGAAGAATTAACCTTGAAGCCATAAGAGAAGAGCTCATCTCGGATGATATATCCTCTGTTTGATCTAGTCTTTTGATCAGCCTGATTGCTAACTCTGGATCCAGCGGCCCGGGTAAGCGATCATCATGCATTGCTATCGCCCCCCTAACCAATATGCTAGCTCTTTCAGAGTCGGGGAGTCGATCAAGAAGTAATTTCTCGATTGTGGAACACTCGTTATCGTCTCCGCTCATACGTGCGCATTCAAGATCTATTTTCCAACGATCTGGGCCCTCCTCAATATCGCTTGCTATTTTTCTTGCTGCATTCGTTTCTCCTCTTGAAATCGCTACATTTGCAGCGAGTATGCGTAAGTCATCTCTATCCTCTCTTTCTAAAGCGTCGCTGAGTAATGTCGCGGCTATGGCAGATTCAGATTCTTCAGAGACAACATTTGCAAGTTCCAGGTCAAGGCTTTGGCCTGAAGCAATTCTGTGATGCATTTCGAACGCCCGTGCTTCGTGGCCTTGGATGTCAGACCAATGAGCAGCCAGATTGGAGTGTATTGAATCTCTTGTCATCTCATCCATGGCGGCTGAATGTACATTTCTGATGAGATGGTGCGCTTCGAAACCTGACTCGCCCCATTTCAGGATGGCTGCCTCATCCAGGTCATCAACAGTTTGATGGGAAAGGGAATGGTTCCTCCGAATAGGGAATGGTTCCAAGGATAATTTGTCAAGACCTTGCACGGAGGATGTACTCAATCTACTAAGTACAGTAGAAGTCACAAACTCAGCAATTGGAGTTTCTGGCGTTGGGAGATCATCGCCCTCCCTCCACATCTCGATTGCAAGAGGGTGGCCTCCGAGAGCGAAGGCTATTTCTGTTGCACGTTTCTTTTCCAAATGAGGGGCTATTTTGGATGCAGCCTCGATATCTACTCCTTCCAATGGATATCTGACAGCAGAGGGAATCGTTGAGAAGATACTGGGAGTTCTCGTTATGACCAATATAGTCGCATGAGATGCATTCTGAATCATAGATTTGATTGATTCCGCATGTCTTCGATGTATCTCCTGTGCCTCATCGAGAACATAGATAAAATCCTCTTCAAGTCTTGATGCAGAGAGTTCTGGGGACTCGTTAAAGGAAATTTTTGTCCATGATTTCATGATCAGATTGAGATCAGTTGCCGCGTTAGCGGTGCACCACCCGAATCTTCTGCTTTCTTTCTCCAGACCATATTTAACAGCTCGAGCGAGAGTTGTCTTGCCGATTCCCGGTAGTCCAGTAAGAGTCACAATTCCAGACTCGGAGAGCATGCTCTGTAGAGCTTCGATATCGCTCAATCTTCCGAATACAGCTGGGGCACTTTGGCCGTTAACATGAACGACGCCCATGTCGTTTGCTAATTCTAGTCCTTTTTTGGTCAACAAAAGGACCGTTCTTCTCCTTGTGGCTCCAATCACATTACTCTTGATTGATTGGATCAATCCCTTTGATTCAAGGGCAGCCGCCGGTACGTGGAGGGCAGAGCGGACCACTCCTAGTTCCATTGCTAAGGCCGGCAATGAGAGTGCTGGGGGGAAGTCACGACGTAGATTTCTATCCACCTCTACACTTGCAAGAGCGGTCAACAACCTCTCCTCGGGCCCTGTCAGCACATAGCGGGGGTCAAGCCATCACTTCATGGCCCTTGGCCTAGGAGGAGGTATCGAAGATGCCGCTCGAACCTCGTGATCTCGATCTTCCAGAAGCTCCTGGTGTCTATCTTTTCAAGACTGATTCGGGCAAGGTTCTCTATGTCGGGAAGGCAACGAGTATCAAGAACAGGGTTCGATCATATTTCTCGCCAAATCCAGACAGGGCGATGATTCCACAATTAGTCTCAAGTTCTGATGATGTTGATTTCATCGTGACGGGGAGCCCTAGTGAGGCCCTTGTGCTTGAGAAGCAGTTGATCAGGAAGCACAAACCGAGATACAATTCAATGTTCAAGGATGATAAGACATACCCATTTATCGCCATCACAAAACACGAATATCCCCGTATCATTTACACAAGAAGGCCGCCGAAAGGGTCGAAGATATGGGGTCCTTTTCCAGATGCAGGTGCAGCCAAGAGAGTCATAAAACTGCTCAGGAGGCAGTTCGGCATACGGGATGAGCGGGACAATATACCGTTTGGTTATGATGAACAGGGAGGGCTCGAAGGCTACATCGGCAGAGTCAGAGTGGCAGAAAGTGTCCTTGATGGCGATGCTGCCTCCATAATCAAAGGTCTTCAACGAAATATGGATATCGCTTCAAAGACCATGCAGTATGAGAAAGCTGCAAGTTTCAGAGATATGATAGCAGTTATCCAGAAAACAATTTCAGATCAAATCATACGCAGCCGATTCTATACCGAGGTACACGCGATAGGATTCGCATCCAGAGGAGATTTTGGTAATGCAGTGATCATACAAACCGATGAAGGAGTAATCCAGGGGCAGGTTACCTACCCAATGATTCACAGAGGAGACATTGGGGAGTCCGTGTCATTACTTGTTGCAGAGCATTATTCGAGCCAGAGGCCCCCAAAGATTCTCCTTACACCGAAGGATCTCGGCGAGGACCTCAAAGAATGGTTGCGTGAGAGACGTGGTGCTACTGTGGAGGTTCGTGTTCCAGAAAGGGGGAAGCTTGCAAAATTCAGACGTTTGGCTGATCGTAATGCTGAGATGCATGTTGAACGTGCGAAGAGCAGATCTTCAGGTAAGATAGAACATCAAGCCGCCGAGGATGCAGCAAAATTGCTTGGAATGGGCAGCTTGAATCATGTTGTATGCTTCGACATGGCGCAGCTTCTTGGAGAGTCACGAGTAGGGGCGTCCGTCGTATTCAGGAATGGTCGTCCTGAAAAGTCAGAATATCGAACCTATCGTGTTAAAGACGAAGCTGCGGATGACCTTCGAATGATGACCGGTGTTGTAGAACGTTGGTTGAAACATCAGAATGAATGGCCGGATTTGGTTATCTTGGATGGCGGAAAGACACACTTATCTGCAGTGCTCAGAATGCTCGATTCTCATGGTCTGACTGGTGTTTTCTCTGTAATCGCTCTGGCGAAGAGAGAAGAGACAGTATTCACAGAAGACGGCAGGGAGTTCATTCTAGATAGAAAAGGCCGGATGATTGTTCATGCGAGAGATGAGGCACATCGATTCGTTAATTCCTATCATCGGAAAAAGCGGTCGAAAGGAAGTCTGAGGAATCCACTTGAGAACGTTGAGGGGCTGGGGGCAAAGAAAATTCAGACTCTTCTGAGGCATTTCGGCGGGATTCAAGGTATAGAGCACGCCAGTGTGGAGGAGTTGAAAGCCATTCAGGGAATAGGAAAAGAGCTTGCTGGAAGGATTCGTGAGTCATTCAGCAAATACTAGGTCACTAAGCGACCGATTCGATCCATTCCATGGTTACTTTCTCAAGCGCATCCGCTTTCTTTCTTCTCTTCATTATACGCTTTACACGCCTCCTCCAAATGAGTAAACCAAGGATCACTGAAATCCCAATTAGATAGGGGACGGCCTCTGTTAGAACCAGTGACCAAGATATCATGATTGAGAGTTCTACAGTGTCTTTCTTCGTCTCACATGGAGGCTGTTCTTCCGCATCTTCGCAATCGAAGACCGGAGTCAGATAGACTAGGGTCGTATGTTCTCCTGATCTTTCTATGAATGCTCTTTGCATACTGCTCTCAAACACAAGGACATCTATCGATTTAGGGAGTTTGATGCGTTCGATTACTACTGGTCTTATCGTTCCAAGTTCAGTTTCCTCATCCAGGGGGACGACGTTGACTGCTCCTGAGAATGGTCCGATACCGTCCATGTTTATCTCGGGCGAGATAGAATTTCCGATCCTTGATATGAACGTCCTAAATGCGGTCTGCTCGGCCACCCTGATTCCAAGCTCATCGTCATTGAGTGAAATTCTGATCTGTGCGTCGGACATAGAGCCGCCGATTCGAAGTGGTTGACGATCAGATAGTTCTGGCGACTGCAATGATTCGAATCTATCTACAGAGAGAGCAAGGGGGGCGTCTGAGAGATCGATTATCGGGGTGAAAGAGCCTAGGTTTCCTAATTCAATTTCAGAACCCTCTTCTTTGCTCAATTCAATCATCTGCAAACGGATTCTGTTCGTCATCTCATCTGCTAGGTCTTGCAAGCCCTCATTGGATATGTCGAGATCTATTGGATGATTATCATTGGGAAACGGGGAGTCGATTCGCTTGAATTCAGTTCCATTCAATATGCCGCCCTCAGCCCTGTCCCCTACGCTAACGACGTGTCTCATCAAATCAGAAGGCATTGGAGAAATTTCCACCCCCTCTATCCCGAAGTCCACATCGACTCTGTAGAGGTCTATGGTGAAGTCAAGATGAAAGTCAACTATTGCTGTGGAAGACAGTTCTCGAATGGATATTTTTTCTATGCTCAAGTCAATAGTTGCCGCGACACATGTGGGCTGTGAGGATTTGCAAATCACGTCTTGGCTATCGTCCGTACAGAGGGTTGAATTCATGCAAATCGCATGCCTCCAATCGAATTGTCTGGTTCCTTCAACGCTAATTTTCTGGATAGCGTCTCCCTCAGAGACATCGAGGACGAGGTTTGACGGGTTTCCACTGGTCGATCTGACCCAGCTTGGGAGATCTATACGTATTTGCAAATCTGAATCGGGTAGTATGTCTGGAAGGCTTCCTGCTATCCAACCGACATCATGAGAGAGATCGACTGATAGCACCGACATCATCCTTGCAAGATCTTCGTCTGTGAATGCAGAAATGTCAATCTGGGCAACGTCCATTCCACTATTCTCTAGAAGACGTTCGAAAGTCTTCGAAAGTTCGATTGGGGCCGGGTTACTGTATGCGGATATTAGGATTGGATATGTCGTGCCCATCGAATTGGGCCCAGCTAGGCAATATCGGGAAGGGGACGTCTCTGAACAAGTTGAGCCCGGTGTGTGGATGAACTCAAGCCCGCCAGTTTCATTGGTCTGAGAAAAGAATGGTGTCCCCAGTTGTATATCATTTCCGAGGACTTCACTTAGAGATTCGGATATCTCATCCAGGGGTATGCCATTTATGACCTGGTTCAACCCTACGTCTGTTTCCTCATCTAGAAGTCGGAGTCCATCAGCAGTGACCCATGGAACGTCGACTCCGTCCTGCTCGATATCGATTGACCATGCCTCTAAAGTTGAAGAATCCAAGTGGTGCAGGGCGATATCTAAGCCGAATCTGGCCCTAGATGTATCAACTGCATCGACGACTAGGTTGATGGATAGCCCTGGTTTATCTGTCTGGCTCAAATCAACAGTAGACGTTTCGTCGGAAAGGTGTTGAATTGTTGTATCTAATGTTAAGGGAGATGCTGGTTGGAGCGGGCTTTCTCCGATTCTGTCCTCATCGATTACAGCAAATCTTTGTGTTCTGAAATCAGCGATATCTTGGCTTACAATAGATGTGCCTTGTCTTGCCGAGGTTGCTTCAGCATATGGGGGCGGAATGAGGGACATCTCTAGGGACTGGCCCGGCTCAACTAGAAGATCGAATTCGAGATCTACCGAGGCGCCCATTATCAAGAGGCCGCGCAAGGTTCTATCGAGATTTCCCCTTGTTTCGTCCATGCCGATTGAGGAGGCATTGATTGTCACCGAGAGTGCTGATCTAACACATATGGGGGGCCAGAATGGATTGTTGTCCCTGAATTCGTCTTCATCAGCAGAATCGATTGTTGAATCTGCGGTGCATTGCAGATTTGAGGAAAGTATTCTCGGTACAAGGTTGACTGTGTTCGTAACAGGCTGACCTATGGATTCGAAATTCTCACCGAGGACATTTGCGACCATTCTATCTACCTCGTCGAACATCCTGTCGCTTACGGTTCTCCCATCGCCTGTTTCTTCATCGAAGAAATTCCTGATATGATCAGCGGGGATTCCATCCTCAGGCCCTGAGTCGCCTTCAAGATCTACTTCTTGTAGACCGAGTTGTGTTCTGCTTACCTCGTGCATTGCAACAAATATCTCAATCTCAATCTCACTCGCACTTTCCATGGACAGCTGAACTGCGATTTTCGACCAATCTGGGCCAATGCTTCCATCTAGATCCGAGTCGTAGTCATCGCAAATTCCTCCCGGGGTTGCATTAGTGTCGCAAATTGAATTCTGAACCTCAGGCGAACCGGGCGGGGGATCTGCACTAACCGTCGATATGGCCATTATGACGACGAGGAAAACAGAGATGGATTTCGCCCCCATAGTACTGTTCAGAGGGGTGACCGTCTTTATCATCGCGCCTTCCCGATCACTCATGGCTCGTTTAGACCCTCACTCCAATTTGGAGGAAGGTCTCAGGGATCTATTGATTCAAAGTGGAGTCTCGGAGGATGTTCCTCTTCCATCTGACGTTCCCAAGAAATGGGAGCGTTTCGATGACGTTGTGATTCTCCCACCCTCGGCCTTCGTCAGCGAATTCTGGGATTACGTTTCTGCGTCATCCCTCTGGGTTTGCGTGGCTAGATGCCTAGGAGCGGAGAGGGTCTTCCGTAAGGGAGAGGTAGATGGTCCGACGAGGAGGCCCATGATTGAGCCTTTGCTGATGAACTCGAGAGGAGGATGGGCAGTACGAAAGGAAAATGGCATTCGCTATGGCTACGATATTCTGCAATGCATGTGGAGTGCGGGAAACGTCAATGAGAGGCGTAGGATGCGTGAAATAGGCAAAAGAGGGGAGAGGATTTTGGATATGTTCGCGGGAATTGGTTACTACACCCTTCCATCCCTGATGGCAGACCCCAGCATCACAGTGTGGTCTTGTGAATGGAATAATGCCGCTATAGAAGCACTGAGATGGAATCTTAAGGAGAATAGCGTTGAATCTCAATGTACTATCTTGGAAGGAGACTGTAGAGAAACGGTGACGTTGAGTAATCTAGAAGTCGATCGAATCATCCTAGGGCTTCTTCCTGATGCGACGTCTGCTGTTGATGCGGCTATTGGAGCCATATCTGAAAATGGGGGCATGATTCATCTGCATGGATTAGCAGCCTCTGGGGAGTATAATCACTATTCGGCTAATTGGATATCGGAAATTCAAGCTGCTTCGAATGATTATGATGTCCGTCCAGCAACGATACACCGAATCAAGAGTTATGCGCCAAGATGGGATCACGTGGTTCTGGATGTAAATCTAATTCCTCATCACGACTATGAATGAGGGGTGTGTGGATCGGATGATGCGTGAGGAGGTTCCTGATTGGCTGTTTAGTGCGGCCCAGAGGTACAACCTAACGTCTCTTGAAAATAGAGATGCATATGCTGGTCTGATGGCAATCCCAATGAATTCACTATATGAAATACTCAATTGGACATTCAGATCGCTCCCAGATGAGATCTTAGTGGGATTGGATGTCGATACCGAGAAAATAAATTGTTTAGGGGGATTGACTCGTTATATCGGTTCCTCGGATGAGCCTGGCTTATTTGCGGGCCAGGGGATGTTGGTTGGGAGGCCACATCTTGTGAATCGTGGGGATTCCTATGAGGTCCATCATGTTCCAGAAGAGTGGGTTGATGGTCTATTCTCAAAGGACAGAGGGCCTCGCGGAGGGAGGTTTACACACTGGCTACACACACATCCGAATGCCCCAGCGGTTCCAAGCGGGGCTGATGCTGAGGCTGCCCAGTTCACCGAGGGGGTAGACCTGATTCTTGGGGTCTGGTTTTCTCCTGAGGGAGCAGCTCCTTGGTTCGATGATGTAGAAGGCGTGAGAAGACCTCTTACTGAGCTGCCCGACGAAAAAGATCGTCCAGTGATCGGGCGGGCTGTGACTGGTCACAGGATACATGGACTGGAGTTAATTGCATTTCACAGGCGTGGCTTGGCCATAAATGTGGTATTGACTGATTCAGACGGCATACCGATTGAATGAGTAAGTATCATGTTGATCATATTTTGAAAACCGAGTCTCTGTAATACTGCAATTCGCTTATTGAGCCCCTTATGTCCTCCAGAGCCTTGTGGTTAGGGGGCTTAGTGTGCCTCGGAAGATCCGGCGCCCATCTCCTGATGACCTCTTTGAATGACGATACGTCGACAATCCGGTATGAGAGGAACTCGTCCAAAGCTGGCATCTCCTTTCTTATGAAACGACGATCATGATGAACTGAAGAGCCTGCAAGTGGAAGTCCCGGTGGGCAGTGCTCTTTCAGGAAGGTTAGAGTTGCGGATTCTGCCTCCGAAATATCGACGCCTTCCCTCCTAATCCTCTCTACTAATCCTGAGGTCGTGTGAGTCTTAGTATTCCATTCGTCCATGGAATCAAGACGGCTCGGATCTTTTGGGGCTACTGCAAGCACTGGGCCTTCTGCGACGAGCGATAGGTCTCCTTCCGTGACTATCGTGGCGATTTCTATTATGCAGTCGCCTCCATCCGGGTGTAAGCCGGTCATCTCTAGGTCGATCCACACCAAACGCCGCTCGCGCATATTGTGAGGTGCCATACTGAAAACACATAGCAATTGGCTTGATGCATTAGATGATAACCTGCTCCTTCGGGCTTGCGTTGTGGCAAGCATAGGATATGTGAAACTGCTTCGGAGGAATGGTCCGTTCAGGAGGCTCTTTGCTGCGAATATGATATCATACATCGGAGATTGGTTCACAATAATCTCGATGTTCCTCCTAGCAGGCGAGGTCTCGGACGGTTCCCCTCTCGCCATAGCTGGTGTGATGGCTGTTCGCAGCTTGACGCATGCCCCCCTGGAGCCTCTGACCGGGATGTTTGCTGACAGATATTCCCGAAGAAGTCTGATGGTTCTTGCCAATGGTTCCTCATTCCTTGTTCTCACGGCATTCCTATCATTTGACCTGCTAGGCAGTCTTTGGTCGGTTTACGCCTTGACCTCGACACTGGTTTTCGCCAGAGTCCTATTCGACCCTGCAGAAACCGCGTATCTTCCGAATATATGCGATGAGGAAGAGCTCCTGACGGCCAATGCCATGGGGAGTGCGGGGTGGTCTGCATCTCTTGGCATAGGTGCAGGCCTAGGAGGGTTGACAATCTCTCAATTGGGCATCGAGATGGCGCTCTGGATCGACACGCTAACCTTCCTGATTTCCGCGCTGATATTCGCCAGCCTGCCGTTCGGAGGTCCCAGCAAAGAGGAACGAGGTGAAGGGGGGATACTTACCGGTCTTGTGGAAATATTGGATGGTTGGAAACACATAAGGATGAATCCGCCCATACGGAGAGTTGTATTCGCCAAGGCAATGTGGGCTGCTGGCGGTGGTGCCCAGGTATTCCTGCTCATACTCATCGGCATGGAGGCAGGATTCGGATCAGTCGCTGCTGGATCGATAGGAATACTGTATATGGCTCGTGGATTTGGGTCCGGAACTGGACCTGTGCTAGGCAGGAGGCTCATGCAATCAGATAGGCTGAGGCCCTCTCTTCTTGGGTGGTCAATTCTAATTGCAGGTGCGTTCTATCTCGCTATATCGGCCGTTGAATGGACATGGGCGATCTTAGCGCTGGTTTTCATATCCCACGGAAGTAGTGGTATAAACTGGGTTCTCAGCACCACTCTGCTTCAAGAGAGGACGGCGGACGAATGGCGTGGTCGCGTTGCTGGCACGGATTACTTTCTCTTAACGGGGATGATGGGTTTCTCTGCACTGGGGGCCGGTTTAGTCATGGAATATGATGTTCTCAGCCTTCGAGAAACCATTGCTGTCACTGCATTTATTCAAATAGCAATGGGGATAATATGGTTGGTCCTAGCGACCCCCTCGGAGCGTTCGATGACAGAATTAACTAACGCTTCCTAGCGAAGATACTTCAATCGAGCCACCCATGTTGCCATGATTTTGACAATAGTAAAACAAATCATCAGGTGCATCGAGAGGGACAGTGAACGACAGAATCTGGTTCGTTGTGCTTGTTCCAGAAGTATATTGGCCTCCCTCGGCGAGTGTTCCTAGAGTGAATGGATGATATGCCAGTGTAGATGAGGATAAATCAAAGTTGTACGTAAATCCCCTGTAAAGAACGATGTCGGCTTGTTGTATTCCATTGATGTAATACTTCATTCCTGAAACCGTGACTGTCATTTCCATTACGACGGGCATTGTTCCAGGAGGGCCCTGTGCGCCGTCGGCCCCGTCTTGCCCGGGTGCGCCGTCGGCCCCGTCTTGCCCGTGTGCGCCGTCGGCCCCGTCTTGCCCGGGTGCGCCGTCGGCCCCGTCTTGCCCGGGTGCGCCGTCGGCCCCGTCTTGCCCGTGTGCGCCGTCGGCCCCGTCTTGCCCGGGTGCGCCGTCAACGCCTGGTTCTCCCTGCGGACCTGCTGAGCCTGTCGCTCCTGTTGGACCAGATATATCCCCAAGATCAATCCATTCGGAACCGCTCCAAACATGGATGTGTGTAGTTGAATTTACCAAGAAACCGTCGCCGGCGTCTCCGATGTATATCTCACCTAGATCAGATGTGTCATCCACAGTCCCTATGATGTTGAATGACGTTCCATCGATTCCTGGCTCACCCTGCGGGCCCTGTGCCCCTGTGGCTCCGGGCTCTCCTGCCGGTCCCTGTGCCCCTGTGGCTCCGGGCTCTCCTGCCGGTCCCTGTGCCCCTGTGGCCCCCTGAGGTCCCGTTAAATCGACGGTCGTCCAAGTGTAGTCTGAACATGTTTTGAAGGACGAGTCTCCTGCGATGTAGTACAGCCTTCCATCTTGGTCTGCTCCGCATGCCGGTAATTCAGATTCAGATTGGACGTAGAAAACGTTCCAGTCATCGAGCTCGGGATCGGAGTCAGGTTCTGTTCCATCTGAACTGAGGCACCCGGAAAAAACAATCGAAAGCATAGAAAGGCATAGGCAAAACGAGGTAATCTTAGTGGCATTCATGAGGCACGTTCGCATAGGGATACGGATAATGTTTCGTCAAACCCCACCTGCGTGTAGCACCAAAAGTGCTGCTACGAATATTGTAGGGAGCAGGGCCTCGAATAGAAGATTGACCCTCCTAATCGAGGATTTCTGACGAAAATCATCTAGCTGCTCCCCGACTATCTGATTCATTCTCATTCGGATTACACTCATCACAGTAGCATGTATCTGACTGGAGAAAGGCGCGAGGATGTTGGAGTCAAGTCCGCGCTTTATTTGCTTTACAATAGCAACTGCAATCGGATTTTTTGACAGCAGACCCGCGAAACCTGATATTAATCCGCTCTCTTCTTCAGATGTCTCACTTAGATCAGCCTGCTGCAACTCATTAAGGAACCATGATCTTCTGAAGTCTTGATTCAGATTCCACGATTTGAATTCCTCCTCGGCGAACACCCACATTCCCTCTAGTCGGATGTGTGTTACCTCCAGGAATGCTCTGAGTCTGGATGATCTGCGTATATCTCGAGCCAGCCACACGGCAAGAAATCCGGCGAAAAGAGGGTAGGATATCGGAGATAGTTCAGATGCGTGTATCTCTCTAGCTCCCACAAAGGTCATCACAGGGAGGGCAATTAACATAGGTGCGAAGAGGATGAATACTTCACCAATAATGAAAGATCTGCCAAGCTTTTGAATCGAAGGTTTCAGAAATATCTCACTCACGTTCATCAGATTTGAGACGGTGCTCCTTTGCTCCAAATCATCATCGATTGATGTCGCCAGTCGTCGAATTGGTCCAATTATCACGGAAATTCTGATGAGGAATGCAATGGCTAGAACTACTACCAGGTAATCTCTGACAGTTTCTGGCGGAAATAAGGGCAGTATTTGCATGCCATACACCCCTAACTAAACAGCCTTCAGGATTACACAAGAGTCTTTTCTTACCGATTGTGGGGATTGGCAATCTCATTTTATTGATGCCGACGGTAGTTATGATCCTGTATTTTCCTCCGAAATATTACGAATATGAGTATCACCGATGCGAACAAAGCCGCCAATGGTGCCAATAAGGCGATGAAAATTAGTAACACAGAGGCAATATCTTCAATGAGAGAGAAAAATGGATTCGCCAGACCCAGTGTGAACATCGAGGACAGGCCTCTTCCTGCTACGGTCGCAGACTGGATTGATAGAGATGCACCACCCCCTGCAATAATTGCTAGAGCCCATTGGACTGAAGGATCTGCCCCCTCCAAAGATACGGCAACCAGGTATATTCCAGCGAGACCTGCCCAAGGAGTCGCAAGTGAGTCGAGCATATTGTCCATCCAGGGAATCTTGTAAGCCATTATCTCAGATAAGGATGCCACGCCCAGAAGCAGGATTGACACATCTGAAGAGAAAGCCTCGAATTCGCTACCTTCTATGTTTACATCAAGAAAACCGAGCCTCAACCAAACGGCCATCAGGAACGGGGGAAGGAATACTCTGAACCCGGAGGCTGCAGCTAGACCCAAGCCAGTAGATGCAGCAATGAGGACTTGTAGGGCATCCATGACTAGGGGTATAGCAATTCAGCCATAGATACCTTGGCTTCTTGATCGTTAAAATGCATCTTTGTGCCTTTTCCTTGAATGGTCATTTGACCAATTATATGCAAGTTGTAGTATCTTGAGGAATTCTCCCTGTCCATCTTTTCGCATCCTGTCATGCAGGGCCTCGTTCTGGATGAAAACATCGCCCCAGATATTTGCCGCTGTTCCCTTGCCGCCCTTGGGCATATCAAATACTTCGTCCAATGTTGGCTCGAGCATTGATTTCCAAACTCTGGCAGGATCAACGGCCATGGTGACCTCCACAATAATCTCATCTGTGTTCAAACCGGTACCTGTCTGCCAAGTGCCTTCGCCCATGTCTGCTAAGAATGGAAGGCAAACGTCCGAGACCGATAATGCGGTGAGGGGGTCGGCTCCTGTCATCTCAGCGAAGGCATCACGCATCCTGCCTCTATCCGCGCCCTTGCTACCAACCAGAGTTCTCATCTGGTCTATTGAATTGGGTACAAGGAACCTAAGATCGGTGAAGTATACGAATGGCTTCCCATCCTCGGGGGCGAAGATATGCTTGAAAGGAGACTGTCCTGGTATCTCCCCTAAGTCATCTAGCCTGTAGAGCGTCTTTAGGGCATTTGTGCCTATGGACTGTATGCATCGTCGGATGATGCGCTCAGGGGCAGCTGATACATCGTTGAAGGTATCCATGTATTCGCTCATAGTCATGATGTCGTAACCGCGCACTGCAAGGATGGTATGTACGTTAGGACCCTGCACACTCTCGCCGTTGACCGATGCTGAGCTTATCCATTTCGCTCCTCTGCTGCTCTCACTTCGAGCCACTAGATCCGCATATGCTGTGAATCTTCTTGCGACTCTATTCATGAAGTCAGCTTGGTCGAGTTTGGTGAATAGAGACGCAGTGAAATTAGTCTTCAATGCATGATCAGCGACCTGACTTGCGTTGACACAGGTCAGGAGGTTCCCCTGATCATCGGGATAGACGACAAGGCGTCGGCGCTTGCCGCCCCCGCCAAGAGTTCCCGTCTCGTTGCTCGTTAGATAGTAGCCCAGGGCAGCCGTGACTTCGAACAGCCTGGCATACTTATCTTCATCACTAGCTCCACGTATCCATTCGTCAATCCCTGGTTCAACGAGATGGAACTCGAGAGGGACAAGTTCGGACCCCCCGCCGAACATCTGACGTACGGTGGCGGAACGCATCATACCCATCATTGTGTAAAGTGAAGTTTTCCCGGTGGTGATGTAGACATCTGTGATGCCATCCTCTCCGAATGATGCTCTTCTGTCCGGCATGTTCACTAGCAGATTGAACGCAGTAGCGTTTTCTCTATTGCCATCTACAGCAGGCCATATCCAAGAGTACGGCCTAGTCATCATGTAGCCACTAGCGTCTTTTCCGAATCCTGCAGGGGAGTATCTTGTCCAACCAAGCCTGTTGTTGAATGTGACTCCACGGTGCATCAGAGAGGGGTAGTAAACCTTGTCTTGAGGGTCGGATCCGGGTACTACGCCCCTGTGCCCAAGCCCCCAAAGAATTGGTTCCCACTCGGCGTAAGCCGAGTCTCCTTTACCAAGGAAGGGGTGTTGATCTGAGATGTTATTCTTTGGTTTACCATTGCTGGACAAGATTGAGCCGCCTAGCCTATCTTCATCCCCTGTTGAACAGAAAAACAGGGTCTGAGTCGTAGAAACTTGTTTGGGTGTCCACATATTTGCATTTACGACGGTCTTCTGACGGATGAAATCCGCAGGAGTGTCAATTCGACGCTCGAATTTGAATCTCTGAGTGTCTATCCAGGATGAGCCCAAGAATAAATTCGTGTTCATGAGTCGGGCTTTCCCGGGCCCCACGTATCTCTCGATCGGGTTGTCTTTAGCCTCGTCATTACCATCCAGACGAGCCCATGGACCCTCCATTGGTATGTGCTTCAAGAATCTCTCAAAGTCAAGTTCTTTACTCTCAGCTTCTTTTATGCTATCTTGAATTGCATCCATGAGACGTACATATGTCTCAGATGGAGCGATTGTCTTCGATTTTCGCATTTCTGTATTTGATATGCTTCTATGTTCCCACATCTTAATTCACCTCAGAACTTCGGTTCCGGCTCCTCTTCCGGCTCCTCTTCTTTGCCTACGAAAGGAAAGGACGGCATTGAGTTTCCGCCGGAGAACAAAAGCAATGCAGAGACTGCAATAGATCCTATTCCAAGTAATATCTTGAACATATCATCCGAGTCAGATGTGATCAAAAAAGCATCAGCGAGAGCCAAGACGCCTATTGCCCCGGAAAGTGCGATTGGCAGCATTTGGTTTTCATTGGCTCCGCTCATTATTATCCCTTCAGCCCTTCACTGTATATATTACCTGCCGCTGATGAACGGTTTACTCGGATATGTCGAGATAATAATTGGGGAAAATTCTGTGCTGTTTGGCCAGATATCGGTGCGAACATCAAGAACCAGTGTTTGTTGGGAAGAGTATGGCGGGGAGGTCCCAATCAATCAGAAAGATGGGATTCACACTTCGTTCGTCCCTTTCATGGATCCGTCCCATGGCTGCAGCCGTTATTGCATACGCAGTACTAGGATGGACCGAAGTATGGCAGTGGGGAGGGATATTTGTTGCGACATACCTGATGGAGTTGATCGTAGTGTACTTATCTCTGCCTACGAGTCCGATCAGCGACGAATATGAAGAGGGGTCTGATAATGAATCTGGCAGAAAAATGCCGAAAATGAAGAGGAAATTCTGATTCAACTGACGGCTAGCGAGATGAGTATTGTTTGCTTTCTTGTCCGCCTTACATTGAAGCCGCCATCAACCAACATCTGCTCGACCCTGTCGAGTACTCTTTGTGTCACATCGAGTTGAACACCCCAGTATGCGACTTCTCCCTCGGAGTTTCCTGAGAATAGATGCTCACCATCGTTGCTGAATCTGATGTCATTTATTCGTCCTCGACCGCCTCTCAAGGTCTTTCGCTCAGTACATGATTCCAGGTCCCAGATTCTGATGGTATTGTCCTTGGACCCGCTGGCAAGGAGTTTTCGATTGGGCGACATAGACAGCGAGTAGACTTCTCCCGAATGGCCTGAGTACGTTCCGGTAATCTCACGTTCATGGGTATTCCACCGGTGTATCTGCTTGTGATCAAAAGCGACGACAACAGATCGATCGTCTTCTAGCATTACCAGTGAGTTGATTGGTTTTCCGAAATCTGATGTGCCAGCAATGTGAGAGCCAGTGGGTAGTTTCCAGACATTGACTGACCCGTCTTCGCCCCCGCTGGCTAGCGTATTTCCTAACGGGGAGAATGACAATGCTGTTACGGCAGCTTCATGTGCTCTGAATTCCATAATCGTCTCCAGTGTTTCTATGTCTGTTAATCTGACATTTCCATTGTACAATCCTGATACTATCCTAGATCCGCTGGGGTCGATATCGACGCTTAGCACCCCGAAGCCGCCTAGATCCAATGTCCGGAGGTGTTGTCCGTCAGAAGTATCCCAGATTTGGACGGTTTTATCTAGAGATCCACATGCAAGCAGAGATCTGTCTGGAGGCACTGCCAGACGGCCCTGGTATGCGGTTTGATCGAGAGTTCTGACTACAGTATCAGTCGCGGAATTCCAGAAATGAATTCTCTGATCCATCCCGACTGAAGCGCAAACAGAGCTATCCACGAACGCCACTGATGTGATTGGATCTTTGTGCAGTGTCCTAGAAAGCAACGGTCCGCTAAGCATGACTTCGATCTGGTCGTTAGGTCCTTGCAAAACGGATAGTCGTTCCTTCAATCTGAATATCCTGATGAAATCCAGGGCAGCCTGCTGCTCGTCTTGGGCTGCAGATTTCTTTTCCTCCTCTATCCTCTCCTTTATGTTGCCACTCAATCCTGCGAATGGATTTGGAAGATTTTCTGAATCTTCATCTTGCGTAGGGTCCTCACTCATGCATATCAATCCGATTTTCAGAGTCACCCTTCATCCTCGGAGCGGGATGATTGGATTCGTTTCCGAATGTGGTCACGGATCAGAGGGGTGGCGAATAAACCGACTACGAGGAGGAGGGCGATGAAAGCGCCGAAGACCGCGAATGTCTCGCTAACTTGGGCCCCCACTGACTCGCATTCTTTGTTGTTATCGACATCACTTGGCACATCATTGAAATCAAGCGGATCCGATCTGCAACGTATCTCTTCCAGATCATCCCACCCGTCGCCATCATCGTCAAGATCTATCACTAATGTCGAGGGTATTCCTTCTATCAGATAATCTGTGAGGCCGTCGCCGTCGGTATCAAGATGAGCGGCTGGATCGTAAGGGAATGCGTCAGGCCCACCCGTACATATTCCTTGGAAGCTTGTGCTTCCGTCGCAAATTTGATCACCATCTGAATCTGGATCCGAGTTATCGCCTATTCCATCGTTATCTGTATCCGAGTATTCAGTCGGATCAGTTGGGAACGGGTCTGAAACATCGGGAGTTCCGTCCATATCGCAATCAAGGGAAAGTATGCATTCAGGATGTTCGTATTCGTTGGCAAGGCCGTCCCCATCCGAGTCCAAATCAGAGTTATCTCCCACTCCATCATTGTCAAAATCACTCCAGTCATTGGGATCTTCTGGGAATCTGTCCTCTGAATTGAATGACCCGTCTCCATCCATATCTGTATCTTCATCATCACAGATGAAGTCGCCATCTAGGTCATCTGGTACATCATTTGGATTGAGCGCAGATGAGTCGCATTTGTACTCCATGCTATCAGTGTACCCGTCTCCATCATCATCGGCATCTTCGTCTCCATAGAAGGCTGGCCATAGGGGGTCGACTTGGTCTGCAAGGCGATCTTGGTCTCTGTCCATTGGTATATTTGGGTTGAAAGGCTCAGGATCTTCGCCTCTTGAGCATGTGCCCGCTACCTCATTACTTCCATCGCAGAACCCATCACCGTCCGAATCTGGGTTGAGTGGATCTGTTCCCCTGTCAGAGGGCGAGATGTAGAATCCAGTTCCAGTCTCGACAGTGTCCTCAAGCCCGTCACCATCGTCATCATAATCCTCGACGAAATTATCTGCAGCATCGTTCGGGAGATTGTCCCAGAGTCCATCTCCATCGGTATCCATGGGGAGTAAGGGGTCTATTGGATACGGGTCAGGGCCCGTGGTACAAGATTGACGCGCATAGGGGCCATCGCAGATACCATCGTCGTCAGTGTCTACGGAAGTGGAATCTGTTCCTGCGATGTGCTCATCTACATCATCTACCCCGTCATTATCGTCATCTGTATCAGAAAGATCGCCGACGGTATCTCCATCTGTATCGAGCCAGTCAGACGGATCGAGTGGAAAGGCATCTTCGGAGTCGATGAATCCGTCATTGTCATCATCATTGTCCGCCACTGCCGGGCCATTTCCATCGAAGTCAGAGTCGGCTAAACGATCGCCATCCGTATCAACTGGAAAATTAGGATTCAACGGATAAGGGTCCGGACCGTAGGTACAAACTCCAGACACTTCGATTGACCCGTCGCAGAATCCATCATCGTCTGAATCAACATCTATGGGAGAAGAGCCAGAATTCAATTCTACTAAATCGGAAATACCATCATTGTCATCGTCTGAGTCAGAAATTAGATCCGTATATGGCGAGAGGTTAGCTGAAACACTATCCGGTATGCCGTCAAGATCGTTATCAGATAGAACGGCCATCTCAATGTAAATGCTTAATGTTACTCCTGAAGAGTTAGTTGCATCTATCTGATATGTCGTAAGATCGGTCACCTGAGTGGGTGTCCCGCTTATTGTTCCATCAACGGGAGAGATCTCGAGACCATAGGGGAGTGCTGGCGACACAGTCCACGCTACTGCTGAGTTATTGGTGGCATTCCTCACAACCCAGAGGTCGCTTCCAGACGTACTCTCCTTAGCATCGAAATACATGTCCCTATTCATTATCACATAACCTGTACTCCTTGCTGATTCACTAGATTGAGATCCTGCTCGGATATCTGCAAGTAAGGATATCGAGAAGTCAGTCGCATCAATAAAATGCGGTTCGTAACCGCTGCCACCCGATGATGCAGTAAAGTAAGCATGGCCTTCGTCTGTAGTGGTGAAACCGCTGTATTGACCTGGATAGGAAGATATAGCGCCCGACGTAAGATCGGCGGCCAGCCATGGTGTTGAATTTTCTGGGGAGTAGAACCATAGCTCATTTCCGGATGTGCCGTCATTTGCAGAAAATGCAATTATTCCGGCTATATTGTGGAAACCTCTTGAAACCGAACCGGGATTACTGCCCTGGGATCCAGGCCTTATGTCCGAGTTGCGCGTACACGTTTGATCTACAGAGTTGAATGACCACAATTCACTGCCATGAGTCTGATCTCTCGCTGAGAAGTAAATCCGGTCCCCGATAACCGCTGGTTCATCTGAGCCAGAGTTTGGCTGTCCGCTTGAGCTTCCTTGCCAAATATCGCAAACCAAAGTGGCCTCCCAGTTCTGAGATGTTTTGTCTATAGCCCAGAGTTCTGTCCCATGGGTTTGGTCGCTTGCATCGAACACGATATGATCCCCCACATGCATGAAGGGTAGCAAGTAACCGGGAAGACTTGGAGAAGTTCCCGGATTTATATCTCCAAGAAGAGCGGTGTATCCTGTGAGAGTGTCATATACCCATGGTTCTATTCCGCTCATACCATCATCTGCATCAAACAATAGCCATCGATTTGAAATGGGAACCAGTCCGGAAAATACCCCTGGCGAGGAGCCTG
>Ga0181379_1000003_pt1 | contig 152979 bp, 123 predicted proteins | sample 2SPOviralmetaG_FD_130115 | JGI IMG/M metagenome (GOLD analysis project Ga0181379, IMG submission 130115) | Marine viral communities from the oligotrophic San Pedro Time Series (SPOT) site, San Pedro Channel, CA, USA - 2 SPOT_SRF_2009-07-10 | ecosystem: Environmental > Aquatic > Marine > Strait... | reverse complement strand
GGAGAGATGGGCTGACAACAGCCGCATACCCCTCGCAGTCTTCAGCGAGGAGTGGGGCGACTCGAAGAGGACACTCAAAGACAGAGGCAGGCCCGAGGCGCCAAATTCCCTGACTCACAAGATTCTGGAGGCATGCACGCACGTCCTCGCACTGCCTTCTCCAACCAGCAAGTGGACTAGAGCGGTAATGGAGCTAGCCCAGAGTGACAATGTCCCTCTGCATGTGCATGAGTTGGAGTGACCTTCTACAGCGGTATGTTTCCGTGCTTCTTGGGGATCATCTCTTCCCGCTTCCCGTCCAGGGGGAGAAGCCCCCCTATCAGGCGAGTCCGAGTCTGCTGTGGCTCAATCACGTCATCCACCCAGCCATGCCGAGCGGCTGTGTAGGGATCCCCAAATTTCGTCTTGTACTCCTCCACCAGGCGCTCAAACTCTGCCTCGGGGTTATCCGCGTCCTTGAGGTCCCTGCGATGTATGATTCGGACAGCCCCCTCGGCGCCCATCACAGCAAGCTCCCCACTCGGCCAAGCCAGATTGACATCGGACCTAAGATTCTTGCACGACATTGCCAGATACGCACCGCCGTACGCCTTCCTTGTCACCACAGTCAGCTTGGGGACAGTGGCCTCTGCGTATGCATAGAGCAGCTTAGCGCCATGCCGAATTATGCCGCCCCATTCCTGGACCGTGCCCGGCAGGAAGCCGGGGACGTCAACAAAGGTGATCAGGGGTAGGTTGAACACGTCGCAGGTCCGTATGAAGCGAGACGCCTTCACCGAGGCATCGATGTCCAGGCACCCTGCTAGAATTGATGGCTGGTTCCCCACCACTCCCACGGGCCTGCCTCCCATTCTCGCGAATCCGATTACGATATTCTCAGCATAGTCCGGAAAGAGCTCCAGGAAAACCGAATCATCCACTACATCTTCTATGACATCTCGCATGTCGTACGGTTTGTTGGCATCATCGGGCACGATATCGTTCAATTCCGGGCACTCGCGCAAGAGATCATCAGAACATTCAGACCACGGCGGCACGGCTTCAGTGTGGTCTGGGAGGAACGAAAGTATGTCCAGCGCCAGGTCGAACGCATCGCCTTCATCCTCAGCGACAAGGCATGCAACGCCACTCCTGCTTGAGTGCGCCTTAGCGCCCCCAAGTTCTTCCTCGTCGAGCTCTCCTGATGCGATTTCCGGAATTAGCCATGGGCTCCTCATGAACATCCTGCCACGCTCCGCCTCTAATATCACGAAATCAGAAAGTCCAGCGGCAAGCGCACTGGCCCCTGCAACAGTCCCGATAATGACTGATATGATCGGTATCCGTCCCGAGCAGCTTGCCAAGGAATCGAGTATCTCGCCGGTAGCGCCAAGAGCCGGAACGCCATCCTCCACGCGTTGACCCTCTCCGTCCCATATTGCGATGATGGGCCTCATTGTGCGATTGGCCAGATCCACCGCGGAAGCGATCCTTCTTGCGTGCATTTCGCCCATACTGCCTCCAAAGACGCCGGGCTCTTGCGCGAGAAGTATGATCGCTCTCCCGCCCACTTTGCCATGACCCGTGACAACCCCGTCCCCAAGCGGTCTGTTCAGATTCATGGTCCCTATAACCGAACGATGTTGGACATAGGCCTCGGTCTCAATGAACGTCCCCTCGTCGACAAGACTCAGGATTCTTTCCCTTGCTATGCTGCGTCCCTCTCCAGCGAGATTGACCCTCCCATCCGAACTCGCCGGAGTCGCGCCGACTCCTGGGGGGTGTGATGACATGACGTGGTCACCGGGCGTTCAGTTCTTATGCGAATCGAATGGTTCAGCTCGACGAGTCAGGGGGATTCTCGCCCACCAAGTCGATCTCCCATGCCTCTCTCACTCCGTTGATATCGAGACCCTTCGAAAGGAGATAATGCAACTTGACGACTGCAGAGCCGGGCGGACACATGGAGCCATGCCCGATTAATCCGATTGAACGCTGATTACGTCCCTTGGCGTATACGTTCATGTTGACAGGACCATGCACGGCTTCGGCAGTCACGATCACGGGAATGCCCTTCTTGACTGCCGCTGAGAGTGCATCTGCAACCTCCTCGTTCTCAGGAGAATCCCCGAGGGGATTGAGGATTGGGATGTGCCCCAAACCAGTGCCTCTGATAACCATCGCATCGGGCGTCGTTTCAATCACGGCCTCAAGCAGGCCGGGTGACAGATGGGGGCCTGCAACCAGCTCGTGGATGCGGCACCCTTCGTCGAATAGCATCGGACTGTCAGCAATCTCCCTCTCTGAAACCACGCTTCGATAGTCTTCTATCCTCGGACCATCAGCCCCTAATGCCACATAAGCGACCGGTTCCTGATTGACAGACCTGAAAGCGCCCCTCTTTGAGCTGTGCGCCTTCCTGGATGCGCATCCAGGCAATACGGCGCATCTCCCGTCGGATCCTCCGTCATGCATGACCACGACCGCGCTATCTCGATGGCCCGTGACCTCCGGCCCATGCGCGGCCCAATAGACAGCAGATATGAGGTTCTCAGCCGCATCGCTCGACCCTCTGTCTGGTGACCTCTGCGATCCAGTGAATACTATCCGCCCGGGCGGACGCCCACCAGCTCCCGACCATGCGTAAGACATGGCTGCCGATGAGATATGCATCGTGTCCGTGCCGTGAGTCACAACCACTCCCGCATAACCATCCCTGAATGCTTGATGGGATGCGGCTATCATCCTGTTCCAGTGGCGCGGGCGAAGGTCGTCCGACCACATGTTCCCAATCATGTGAACGCGTATGCGGGCTATCGAACCCAGTTCTGGGATCGATGAAAGAAGCTCATCCGGCTCGAACTTGGCCGTAACTGCTCCTGTATCGTAATCCACCTTGGACGCGATAGTCCCCCCTGTGTGTATCAGCAATATCTCAGGTAACGATTCATCCTCCTTGAATTCCGAATCTTTCTGTACTACCCTCTCGCCAGCATCTCCGAGAAACTCGATATCGAGTACGTCTTCCCTCGGATAGGATAGGTTGTATCCATTGACGAGCTTCAATGTGATGAGCCCCTCTCCAGCAGGGGGCAGCACAGTGCCTTCGAAATCACGCTCTCCTACGAGCGTAGAGACCCTAATCCGAACATTCGAGCCCGCCGGCACGTCGCTCGTCATGAATCTCGACTCACTCGGAGGACCATGAAGCCAGCGGAGGCTTAGGGACCGACATGCCGGTATCTACAGGAGCTGGTCTTTGGACGATTGCACAGGGCCATCCATTAGCGCTGCCTTCTGGATGCAACCATATGGTGCCGGGAGCGGGACTTGAACCCGCGACCTTCGGATGACTCAGGCATCCCAAGCGGCATTACTCAAGCGCGTACATAGTCCGAAGACTGCCCTATGAGTCCGACGCGCTACCAACTACGCCACCCCGGCTTGAACTGACCGGCGTAACCACCCCATTTGAGCATTACACTGCCGAACTACCGCTAGAAGGCCAACACCATTGGTCATCATATTCGAATTTCAATGTTCAATTAGAGCTCCATCGAGACTCTTCCGGAGGGCATGGTTGATGAACAACGAGTCGTGGCGGTTACGTGGTTGACGTCGACACGGCCCTGAAGGCGAGCGCCTTTTCGGGCAAGAAGCGATCAAAGGAAGACGCTTCGAAGGAACGAGTCTCGAAGACGCTTGAGCCCTTCGACCCTGCTGCTGCGTTCGAGAAGGAAAAAGCAGATGCATGGTCCATGTGGCTCGTGATTTCTCTTGCAGCCGCATTCGCACTGTTCCAGAGATATGTCATTCTTCCATCCATGGATGGTCCGGCACGATCGATATGGCTGCTACCTCTGTCGATAGCGTTCTTACTCCCCTCGATCCATCGACTCATTATCCCTTCCCGATTCTCAGAACTCTACACCGGAGGGAACTGGTTTCGCGCGGGGATGCTCTTCCTATTCACGTGGCTGGCTGCATCTGTCGCGATGATCAACCCGCCAATGGGGGACATAGCCTCCCCAGAAGTCCCCGAAGGCCTCGGCATAGCCGCGAATGACGACGTCTCTGCTGTGGATATGACTGATGACGGGCTCATACTGTCTGTTGCGGATGACACCCCTGAAATCATTCTGGGATTCAGTGTTAGGGACAATTGGAGGCTCGATGACGTCCATCTGAACGCGACTATACAGAGATTCAACGATGAGGAGATAGTCCTGGCCGATTGGGATCTCGATAGCATCGAGGCATCGGCTGCATCGACACAATACGAGCTTGTATCTAACTGGTCAACCCCTGGCGAGCCATCTTCAAAGGTCGATGATCTAGGGTTGGCATTCGAATTGGAAGGCCTCGAGGCAGGCATACACACGGTATCCATCAGACTTACTGAGGATGGGGACCCTTGGGAGAATACCTGGTCAAAGGTCTATACCCTGAATGTGCAGATCCAGTAGCATCAGGAATCTGACAGCAGAGTGCACGCTCGTGCAGTGAGGGCATCAAGTTGCAGGGCCTCGCCCCCTCCTTCTACCAATCGGAAATCTGCTTCAGCCATTGCCTCTGTGAGTGCGAGTTTATCCCGCTCGGTCAAGAAAGAGGCATCTCCGAGGCTTCTATGCAGTTGATTCACGACATCAGTGCCTGCCAGGCCGAATCGATCGATTATATCGTTGAGTTTCTGCCGAGCAGGCTGGAAACCCTCCTCTTTGCAACTGATCAAGAATGAGTGGAGATCTTCTGGAGGCGCTGTAGCAGTCGTCTCATAGACTAGATCCCGAGTTATCGAAGAGGAAAGAGAGGCTGCCACTTGCAAGGCCGTTATCGCTCTTCTTAGGTCTCCAAGAGCGACATGAACCACCGCTGTCGCCCCTTCGTCGCTGAGATCGAGCCCCTCCCTCTCAGAAACTTCCAGGATCATTTCCAGAATCTGATCCTCTGCAAGGGGTCTGAATCGGAATACAGCGCACCTCGATTGAATCGGTTCGATTATCTTCGAGGAATAATTGCAGGACAGTATGAACCGGCATGTGCCAGCATATTGCTCCATTATCCTTCTGAGTGCGCCCTGGGCATCCGCGGTAAGGGCATCCGCCTCATCCAGAAATATGAGCTTGAAAGGAACATTCTGATCAGGCGCCATCCTGGCGAATTCCTTTACCTTCTCTCGAACCGCCTTGAGCCCCCGCTCATCACTCGCATTCATCTCTAGCAGATTCCTGGAATAGATTCCCTTGTCATCGAATACATCCCTTGCAAGAGCAAGCGCAGCAGTGGTCTTGCCCGTGCCTGGCGGACCTGCAAAAAGCAGATGCGGAAAGTCTCGCTGCGAGGCATATGCCTTCAGACGATCGACGATAGTGGCCTGCCCCTTCATCTCTGAAACTGAACGGGGTCTGTGACGCTCGACCCACATCTCAGTTGACGTCATGGTTACTCAATATCCTGCGAGCGTCCTTCAACATATGCTATTTTGAAAAATTAGTATGATTCTTCCTCAGAAGGGAATGAACCGGATCGAACATCACCGATATAGCCCCTAATTGCTGAGTCTATGGTCTCTTCAAGATCCGCGTATCTTCTCAGGAACCTAGGACTGAACTCCTGCGTTATTCCAAGCATGTCGTGAAGAACAAGCACCTGACCATCGCAGTCGGCACCTGCTCCTATGCCTATGGTAGGAATCGAAAGCGACGAACTCACCCTGGCCGCCAGTCTTGCCGGAATCTTCTCGAAAACGATGGAGAAGCAGCCAGCTTCTTCCAGCATCTTTGCATCATTCAGTAGACGTTCAGCCTCCTCCTCCTCTTTGGCCCGTACGCTGTATGTTCCGAATTTGTAGATTGACTGGGGTGTTAGGCCCAAATGCCCCATCACGGGTATCCCTGCATCGATGATCTTCCGGACCGAGGATAGAACCTCGCCCCCTCCCTCTAACTTGACAGCATGCCCCCCTGTCTCTTTCATGATTCGTATGGCGGATTTGAGAGCATTATTCGAATCGCTCTGATACGTCCCGAATGGCATGTCGACTACAACCAATGCCCTCTGAACCGCTCTAACGACGCTCTGCGCATGATATATCATCTGATCAAGAGTGATTGGGACAGTAGTCTCGTGGCCTGCCATCACATTGGAAGCCGAGTCACCTACCAGTATGACATCGATGCCCGTGGCATCAACCAATCGCGCTAATGAGAAGTCATAAGCGGTCAGCATAGCGATTTTTTCACCATTGACCTTCATTTCATGAAGGGTATTTGTCGTGACACGTTTTGCTCTGCTAGCAACGGACATGCATCCACCTAGGATTACGCGTGGGCACCCTCTGACTTGAATGGCTCGCTCGGAAGACTTGATACTGGAACCGGGCTGCCGAATCATGCCCATGGGACTGTAGCTCAGTTGGGAGAGCGCCGCACTGAAGATGCGGAGGCCGCTGGTTCAAGTCCGGCCAGTCCCACCATCAATCCAGACCTTCAAGCAGCGAAGCTTGGAGCTGATGCAGCTTCCCTATCCCTTCTACTGCTGCATTTAGTAGCGAATCCAACTCATCTCTTGTGTATGTAGCCTCCTCCCCGGTTCCTTGAACTTCTACGAAAGAACCCTCGCTCGTCATAACGACGTTCATGTCGACATCAGCATTCGAATCTAGGACGTAATCAAGATCCACTCGAACTCTGCCATCGACCATCCCCACGCTCAGGGCTGCAACGTCATTTGCCATGACTGTAGCCTCGTGATTAGTACGCTCTTCAGGGGTCAAATCCGGAGGCGTCCAACCATCCTTGAGATCTTGCTCACTGCCCCTCAGGTCGATAGGAAGGCAGCGTCCTGACGCAATTAGTCGACGTATCGCCAGCCTCAATGCAATGTTCCCAGCAGTGATCGATGCGCATCTCGTACCGCCATCGGCATTGAGGATCTCACAGTCAACAGTCATGGAAATAGGTCCGAGTGCCTCCAAATCGATAGCTCCTCTGAGCGATCGAGCCACTAGACGCTCAATTTCATGCGTCCTTCCCTTTGCACCATTACGCTCCCTTCTGAAACGTGTATTCGTCGAACCGGGCAGAAGAGAGTACTCGGCATGTATCCACCCTCTGGTTGCATTTCTTGGAAACCATCTTGGGAGCCCCTTGTCCGCTGTAACTGTGGCTAAGACCATCGTCTCGCCCTGTTTGTAGAGAATCGAAGAAAGAGCATTCGGCGTGAAATCAAATTCCACTGTTATCTCGCGCATTTCCTTATGCGCTCTTCCATCTTCCTTTCCGCCCGACTTCATCTTCGCCATGAGGCATCTTTCGGCCGGAGTGCCATCAATCATTCCCTTCTGGCGTGAGGTGGGCGATACACGTCCATCTTGTCTTTGAATGTGGAAATATAGGGCCCTCCGATTAGGTCTATGCAGTAAGGGATGGTCGGGAAAAGATCCCCAAGAGTCTCTCTTATCGATTTAGGAGAACCTGGGAGATTGATGATTAGTGTGGTCCCACGGACTCCTCCGAGCTGTCTGGAAAGTATGGCGGTGGGAACATACTTCATGGATATCGAACGCATCTTCTCCCCGAATCCGGGAAGAATTCTGTCACAGACAGATTCAGTCGCCTCCGGAGTGATATCCCGAGGAGCAGGCCCCGTACCGCCGGTTGTAATGACGAGGCAACATCCAACGTGATCGCTGAGCTCCACAAGCGCATTCGCAATATCCTCCTCTTCATCCGGCACGAGTCGTCGATGAATTTCAAATGGAGTCGACATAACCTCATTCAGAAAGTCTTCTATCTCCGGCCCACTGAGATCTTCATAATCTCCAGAAGAGGCTCTATCGGAGGCCGTCAGAACCCCTATCCTTGCCGGCTCGGAGGAATCCATGTTTGGGCAGGAGACAGTTAACTGAAATAAACGGCCCCCTTCAAAATACAAATTTCATCGGCTATGTTCAAGAACCGCCTTTCAAGATTAGAAAGTCCGAGGCGAGGAAGTGTCGAGTCTGCCCCATCCTGCACAGGTTTCCCCTCTTCATACGACCCAATCCGGAGGATTCTCCGGTCCGTCGAATAGATTCAGCAGACTCGATGCTGAAATCTCGGCGGAAATGTGATTGAATGAGTGAAGATAAGTACGATACTGAAGTGAGGTTGGTCCTTCAGGAATGCAAAGATGCAAATCCTGAGGAAGTAGCAAAAGAGTTTGAAAGATACGAAAATGAGTTCCTCATACCTCCGAGGGACGCACTTCGCTCAGTCGTCAGGAAGTTCATGGAACCCGGCTCGGACGCAGATAAGACCGTTCGGGCACCGGCTCCATCAGTCAAGAAAGCGTCAAAATTCTCAGAACTCGGTTCCGATGATCGAAATGTTACGATCGAGGTCCTAGTGGTATCCTACAATTCAAGGGCCCAGCAGGTGAGAGGGGAAGAACGTCAGATAGGATTTGGCTTCATCGAGGATTCTCCATGGGACGGCGAGCGTCAGCGATGGGAATTCAAGGACTGGGGAAACAAATCTCAGGATCTAGCAGCCGGTTCAGTCGTACGTCTTGATGGTGTATCTGTCAATGAGTGGAATGACAAGAAATCGATCAATATCAATCAGACCTCAAGAGTCTCGGTACTCAAGGAAGGAGGGGCGCCAACTCTTGCCCCCACCAATGAACCAGTAACCATAGAGGATGCTTCACGGGGCGAAGGAACAGTCGCAATCGTGGCACGTGTACTTGCTGTCCGTCCCGATCAAATCGTTCGAAGAGACGGTTCGGGAAGCATAGATGTGATGCGAGGTAGGCTGGGAGATCAAACCGGGACCATTGGCTTCCTCTCATGGAAGGCGCTGGATATCTCCGAGGGCGATCTCGTTAAGATTGAGAATGCACAGGTCAAGAGATTCCGAGATACCCCTGAAATCAATATTGGCGATTTCACGAAAATAGAGCCGTATCACGATGGCGCATTCCCCGAAGCAGAAATCCTCCAAGCAAACTCGACTTGTACCATAAAAGACCTCAGGGATGGTATGAGGGATGTTGAAGTCACACTCCAGGTTGTCGACTGGAACTCCCGATCGTACACCAGGAAAACTGGTGAAGAAGGAGTAATCCATAGTGGAGAAGTACAGGATCCAAGCGGAAAGTGCCGTCTTACGTCATGGGTAGAAATGGAACTTGAGGCCGGGTCATTCATCCGCATCCAGCGTGCAAGAGTACAGGCGTGGCAAGGTTCGCCAGACCTAGTAATCGACCAAGCCGAGCAGATAGAGATTCTATCAGAAGCTCCATTCGGACCGATAGATGCCTCAAATCACTGGGTTGAGGAGAATCTCGACAACCTCACATCAGGTGGCTCAAGGAGGAGCATAAGCACGACTGGGAGGATAGTATCCTTGCGGTCGGGATCAGGTATTATCTTGAGATGCACTCAGGAAGGATGTAGGCGAGTACTGAGGGACGGTGTCTGCGGAATACATGGTGAAGACGCTGGTGAAGAGGACCTGAGGATGATGATGGTCTTGGACTCAGGCGTATCTAATGCATCACTTATCGTGTCACGCGCTCCCACTGAGGCACTGATCGAAATGACTCTCGATGATGTCAGAAAAGATGTCTCTTCGAACGGGAAAGAGGCATTTCACACTTCAATGAAGGATAGATTCCTTGGCCAGCGTGTGAGCGTTAAGGGGAGATCGATCAACGATGATCAAGGCTGTATGATTGTCGCTGAAGAACTGAATGTCATGGAAGCAGACCCCGAACGGATTGCAAATGCTGCAATCGATCGATGGGGGGTGGTCCTTTGACAATGTCCGGCACAATGCGAGTGGGTAGACAGACCGCGATCCGAGTCTTCGCACACGAGTATCAGGATGCAAGCCTCCCGGACCAGGGCTCAGGCGAGTATGATCCTGGATTCATGGTTACGAGACTCGGAGCCAAGGTAAATCGGGCACTTATCTGTGGCTTGATCGATAGCTCGGAGAAGAGAGAGAGCGATAGCGGTCAGAGCTACAGATTCAATTTGAGGGACGTTACAGGCATCCATAGGGTAGAAGTCTCGCCATTCAATCCGGAGCTACACCCGGAAGCAGAAGAGATTCATGCGAGCTTTGAGCGAGGAGATAGATTCCTCATGATGGTCGTTGCAAAGCAGAGATCGTTCCAAACTGAAGACGGAGGGGTATTCACATCATACAATGCGCAGGAGATGACGGTTATCGATAGGCCCAGGTATGCTGAATGGCTAGCAGAAACCGCTGACGCAACTCTTCGCAGGATAAATGCGCACGAACTTGCTATGGCGGCAGAGCAGAGTATGGCGGGATTCAAATCTGCGGGAGTGCCGGAAGATCTGATCGATGGAATGCTTCTTTCCAGGGCACATTACCCGCCTTTCGAGACTGAGGTGTATATGCTGGACGTCCTTCAAGCTTTGAATGCAGCATTGGGAAGATCCGTGGAGATTGTAAAGCCTGAATCAGCAGCCGAATCAGAATCTGATTCTGCAGTCCGCGACCGACCTGTGGAATCTCCCTCTCCAGCAACAAGCGATATGTCCGTCGAAGAGGTTGTAGTTGCGACTATCGCAGCAGGCGACCGCGGAGAGGGCGTTGATTACGATGCTATTGTCAGAGAATGTAGCGTTCACGGCCACTCGAGGGAGGAAGCAGAAGATGCAATAGACTCTCTGAGGGCTGATGGCGGCCAAATCTCGGAACATCGCTTCGGATGGTTTAGGCTCATTCAGAGCGACTCTTCTTGATCGCTGACGCCAGATCTTCAATACCGCGACTATCGAATCTGTACCTCAGCGATTCCACGTTGATGCCTTCGAGTATCTCGTCAGACTCACCGACCCAGCACTCAGCGATCCTGGAAGCCGCTAGGTGTATGTCTCTACGAGCCCTTTCTGAAGATATCTTGAGACCTCGAACACTCATCATTGAGATTAGGAGTGCGGTCGAGGATTGGTCCCATTTCGGACCCCTTACCAGGCCCACGGTTCCAACCATCCTTCCAAACCTCCCTGGGTCTGATGAGAGGTTTTGAAGAACTCTCGAATCCTGAGAATCTGAATTCTCCAAACCGCGCGATAGAAGATCAGAGACGTCTTCAAGAGAGGCTATGTCAGGCACTCTGACCCCAATCTTAGGGCCATCCCCCGATGCTCTGACCTTAGTCGTCTCAAGCTTGGGACCCCCCAGTAGCCCATTTCTCCGGAGACTCCTTTTGATGTGCCCCCATGCTCTTCGCTGACTCGCGAGAACTCCTGCTACGTGCCCCATCAATACAGTACGAGGCCCATTTGCAGGAATCTCCAGATTTCTGCATAGGTCAACCAGTTTCTGACGCTCCATGGTGGCAAGAGACTCCACAGTAAGGCGATTTGCATCCTGTGTAACATGGAGCCATATTCTCTGCCTCCTCTCTTTGTGGGAGCCCGATGCCTTGACTCCAAAGATCCTCAGAAGATCCCCCAATTCTCGATTGCTAAACGACTGTATTCCTTCCCAGGAGAGATCGAGGTCAGATAGGACGTGATGACGAATCAAAGATGCTCGCAGCACTTCGACAGAACCCCTCTTTGAGATTCCTTCATGGTCTGCATTTTCTCTTAGACCACGAAGGTCAGATCGATAGAGGCGATCGAGAACAAGAGGGTCTACCTCCGGAATCGCCATGCCCTCGCGCACGAGTATCGGCGGATATCGATTCCGACTCTCATGTCCTGTAGGGCACTAATCATTCACTGCTGAAAAATGCCGGAGAACCGGCACCGAGCCTTGGATGTTCATTTTGAGGTTCTGATAAGGTGGAAAACATCGCCCGCCACTCCATGCCCATTGTTACGCATCCGCTGTGGAGGTTTTCCGGCTCAATCAGTCGATCCATCCTGAAGGTACGCATTCCATCTTTTGACACGTATTCCACCCTTATGAAAAGACGAGAACCTTCTGGGAGGATATCTCCCTCTGAGTCTCTGCAAGATTGTTCGAGAGCGAGGTCCCTGGTCGCTTCAGCCTGCTGGAGGAGACTGGATATCGTACGATGCTGCACCAGGATGCCAATTCCATCAGCCACATGCTCCGATTCAGCTCCAAATAACTCGTTCATGACGTGCCAAGCCGCCTCGCCCTCTCTTCCAAACATGCCGTCAAGACGCTTTCTTGGAAAGCCCTCTCTGGTGATGACAAGGGGGAGATCTGAGTACATGGGCGGGAGAAAGAACGACCCACCCGCCTCTTTGGGATCCGGCCAGAGAGCGAATCTCCTAGTTTTCAAGTTGAGACGGTCGAATGATTCCCGAGGTATCGTATAGGCATCGATAACTCCATTTTGGCGCATATCTTCCAACCATGGTACGACATTTCCCTCTGGAAGAGGAACGTTCTGTATCCCCGACCACGCTGTTGGAGACAACACTCGCAGGTCTCTTCTAAATCTCCTGAGTTGTCTTCGAACGATTCTGGAGCCACTGATGACTATCGAATATCGAGGAAGATGCGAGGGCCTATCGCCTGCAACAACAACGTGGAAGGGCCTGTGTTGATTAATCGCGCCTGCCACTGAGAGGCCTGATGAAACCATCTCGATTTGCCGCCCATGAATGGCTCTCGATGGAAGGATAACAGCGTCTAAGTCACTTGATTCTAGTAACTTGAAACCTTCGGTCATATCCTGAATCTCAGTGTACTCATGACCATCGACTTCGTTGATCCTGTCTCCACACCAACATGTGTCGTCGTTCAAGAAACCGATTGACATAGACGACATCAGGTTACCTCGAAGACACGTGCCGTGCCTCATGTGTTCGCAGGCACAGCCGTTGATATATCCCTCCCCTTGTCTTCGGCCCATGAGCGGTGTGAGAGGGGTACTCGCCCGAAGGTCGTTGGAAGAGGTCCAGTCCATCGTCGAGAAAGCCCTCAGGGATTACGTCGAGGAAAGATCCGAAGATCCTGCGATGAAATACTCTCGAGACATACTCCTTGCAGGAGGGAAGCGGTTCAGACCCGTTTTAGGATGCTTAGCCTACGAAGCAGCAGGTGCCAAACTCGACGATAAGATGCTCAGAGCAGCTCTTGCCGCGGAAATCATACACACTGCTACCCTCGTACACGATGACATCTACGATCAGGCTAAACTCCGTCGAGGACGTCCTACTTTGCATTCTCAGCACGGACTTGCCCACGGCATCATAGCGGGAGACTACCTCTTCACCCTCGGTTATTGGCTAGGTTCTGAACAAGGCCCTGAAGTGATCAGGGCACTTGCTGACAGCTGCATTGCTATGGCGAATGGAGAGCTGTTGCAGTTCGACCATATCGGGAATCTCGGGACTACTCCGGAGGACTATTACAAGATTATCGACGGAAAGACCGCAGGCCCAATAGCATGCGGGTGCAAAGTCGCTGCAATGGTCGCAGAGGCAGACCCAGAAGTCATCGATGCTATGGACAATTTTGGTTGGGAAGTCGGCCGGGCATTCCAGATGGTGGACGACCTCCTCGATCTGACTGGGAATCCGAGAATGGGGAAGCCCAGAGGGACTGACATTTACGAGGGCAAGATGACTTTGCCCATCATACACGCACTCACTTCTCTTCACGGCAACGATAGGAAGAATTTGGCAGATGTATTGATGGATTTCAATGATGATAGGTGGGACGAGTTGATCTCTCTCTTGGATACTGCGGGTTCAATTGATTACGTGAGAAGCCTCATCGACTCGCACGTGCAGAGAGCCATCGAGGCTCTGGAACCCCTCCCCAATTCGAATCAACTGCAGTTGATGGCAAAATTCGCTCGTAAATCTGCTCTAAGGACCCTCTGAGGCGGCGCTATGGCCAACAAGAAGCACGACGTCATAGTCGTGGGCGGAGGGCCCGCGGGATCGACTACGGCACTGTATCTCGCACGTCGAGGCATCGACGTACTCGTAATTGACGGAAGAGACCCGATTGGCACACCTTTGCAATGCGGCGAACTTGTACCGAGCAATGAGGAGATGAGCCGTCTTTGCCCGAAGGTCCCCGACATGGACGATTTATTCCAGACCCCCGATCATGCCATATGCCGGCGAGTACCTGAGATGCATCTGGTAACCCCTTCAGGAAAGCGTCTGAAATATCGATTTGAAGGCATGGTACTCGATCGTGTAGCACATGACGAAGCACTTGTCCAACGCGCAGAAGGTGAAGGTGCCAAGTATCTAGTCGGAACGCGTGTCAAACATGTCGAGAGCCAGTCAGTCACCTTGTCCGATGGACGTACATTCGAGGCCAAAGTCATCGTGGGAGCAGGAGGGCATCAGGATATAGTGCGACGAACCGGGTGGTCTGAGAAATCCCTCAACATACCCGTCAAGTTTGCTATTAAAAAAGGAGTTCACACCGAAGCTTTGGAGTTGCATTTCGGAGCAATCGCGCCGGGGGGCTATGCATGGGTTTTCCCGAAGAACGGCTCCTCCAATATAGGTATAGGAATTCAACCCAAGTTCGCACGTGGGACTTCTCTGAATATTCTTGCTAAACAGTTCATAGATTCCTACAGTGGGGATTTAGAATATGAAGGGGCTGGAGCACTGCCGATGTCTGGCACTATTCGGAGCTTCATCAATGGAAAACACGTACTCGTGGGAGATTCAGCAGGGATGGTCCTACCTTCCAACGGTGCGGGGATAACAATAGCAATGATTGGAGGTAGAATCGCTGGGAACGCAATCGCAGACCATCTACTGGATGGAGAACCTCTCGAATCATACGAGCATGAATGGAAGTATCAGATGGGGTCAGTAATGTCTAGGTCAAAACGAGCATTTGCATTCGGATCCATCCTATTCAGATTACCCGACCGTGTTGTGGACTTGGTATTCAATAGACTCACAAAGCCATTCATATGGCGTGCAGTAACATGCAGATCTCTCTTTGCGTTAAGAGTTTGATGAATTTCAGCGGCGGCCATGCTTACACTTTAGAATGCATTAGTTCCACCATTTCTTGGACTCTGAATTCTTGATCGATTTATCGCCATCAGTCGGATTATCTGTGGCTACTGTAGATTTCTCTTTAGAATTGCGAATTAATCCAGGCACCAAATCACATAGGTCGTCTTTTGTCCCAGCAAAAACGAAAATTTGTTCCTCGCCTTGATATACATGTGTGGTGTAACTTGTAGTTCTACTACCATTATCACTAGTACTAGTGGAAGTTCGTGTATTTGCAGATAAATCCTCAACGTCAAACTCTCTTTTTGTATATATGAAAAAGGGTGTAAATTGTTTCCAAAAATGAATTTTATTTTCATTTGCCTTTCTCATGAATATAGCCCTGTGGTGAAATGATAAAGTTGCAACAGTTACTAGCGCGATTATTGCAAATCGAAGCCTCCACCATTCCAAAGCGACTTCATGAATAGACCAGCCCTCAAACAGAACTACTATCGATAGGAAAAATATCACTCCCAGCAATAATGCCGATCCAGTAAAGAATGCGCCAGAGATACGGTTGCCTGGAAACGCTACCTTGTTATCCTGCATTCTTATCACACTCGAATAATGAGTGGTTATCGACAATCGTCTTTACCTTTTCTTAGGCCTTTGCTTGCCATATGGTCGCCATACCCGGGAATATGACCTTTGAAGAAACGTCTTTGAATCCAACTTCCTCAAGCATCCTGACATAATCCCCAGTCGTCCCAAAATGTACGTAGGTTTTCGTCAGCCATTTCCAAGGATGATCTTGAACCCCGCAGACCCATCTTGCATAGGACCCTACCCATATTTGCATGTACATTTTTCCAAGCCATCCATGCAATCGATTGATTTTTGCTGGATCCACAATAACGATCGAACCACCTGGCTTCAGAACGCGAAGGGCCTCGGAAAGGCCCTTGCGCTTGTCATACCAGTCCCTGAAGGAAAAGAGGGAACAAACACCGTCGAAAGTCGAATCATCAAAGGGGAGAGATTCAGCCTCACCTTTGATAAAAGATGCTTCTGAATCGCCTCTTTGCCTTCTTTTTGAATTCACGCGAGGCTCAGCCGCTGCGATCATCGAGGGTATGGGGTCGAGACAAACCAAGTCTCGCCCTTCGACGATTTCAGCAAAAGATCCAGGGCCACTACCAATTTCCAATATTTTCCCTTCATTAGGCAGACGGCTAGCCACCATTCTCCTCCACCTGCTAACTTGACCAACAGTGGCAAAGCGATTGATTCGGTCGTACACGGGGATGGTGGCCTCGAGATTATCTTGGAGCTCGTTCCAGTCAACTTCGCCCATTCCCTCCGCGTCCATGTGGCTCGCTAGAGACGGGGAGTATTTGGCACATTGTGAAAATCCGTTCATCTCAAGACTTACCCAAAGCATTGGTCAATATCATATACCCTTGCTAAATGGCCGGGACATAAGGGCGATCGCGATGAGCAAGAATGATGTTCTCAAAGCCATAAGAGAAGCGGAATTAGAAGCTAAGAAAATTCTAGAAGAAGCCAATAAGAAAGCATCATCTATTGTCTCAGCAGCACGAAGCGACGCATCAGAGATTGTAGCGAAAGGGAGAGTAAAAGCAGAAGCTGGTGCTCAAGAGCTAATCTCTTCAGCTCGAAAAGACGCAGAGAAGAAAGCCCAGAAAACTAAGAAATCAGGACAAAAGGCGCTTGACAAGATTCACACAGAAGGAGAATCAAACAGACAAGTTGCCGTAGATGCGATAATTGACTCCTTTGTTGAATAATCACGTACATATCCGGGTTGAGAATAATGTCTGGCGAGTACACCAACAAGAAAGTTGGCCGATTAATTGCCGCCGGCTCCAGGTCAGCAATCGACGATGTAGTTAGCGTGATCTCAAGGCTCAAGGCAGTACATATCAATGATTATGCTGACGATGAGGAAGGATTCGCTCTCGGAACTCCTTCTTCAAGAAACGACATACTTGGAAGTCAAGTTTCCACATACAGGGCGATTGTCACTCAGACGGGGGCTAGTGGACCCACAGAAACAGTACCCTTGAATGAAGCCAGAAGTATTGTTGATGACGATTTTACATCTTCTGTCCAGCAGATTATGCAGTCATTCACAAGAATTGGCCAGATTGAAGACGAAATCAAGGCAAATGAAGCAGGTATTGAGATTCTAACCGTCCTGGAGCCTTTGGGAATAGACCTTGATCTATTGGGTGGCTACACCTCCATTGCATCTTTTGTTGGAACCTGTTCCTCAACCTCGGCAATCACCGATATGAAACTCCCGGATGATGCCTACGCAGAGGTTGTTGACGATCTCGTGGCTGTCTTTTGTTCCAAGCAACATGGAGCAATGATGTCCTCGATTCTTGAGTCCTCGGGTTTCCAAGCGATTGAAATCCCTGAGGGCCGCGGAAGCATATCTTCGATTATTAATGCAGCAAATCTAGCACGATCTGAGCTGGACGAAGAAAGACAAGAAATCCAATCTAAAATAAGTGCATGGACTGAAGAGAATGGAACACAATTGTGTGTTGGTTTAGAACTTCTCGAACTCGACTTTTCTGAGTCTGAAGCGCCTGTAAAAATAGCTGTAACGGATCACACCTTCGTAATTGACGGCTGGATTACTGATGATAGATCAGAGGAAGTCATTGATGCACTGAGCCCTTACTGCACCTACACTGAATATGAGGCAGTTCGTCCAACCATATTTCATCATGACCACGAGGGCGAACACACAACTGAGCCCAAACCGCCCGTGGCGTTTGGAGACCATCAAACATCGGCTCCTATGGAACTGCTGACTGATGCAATAGGAAGATCCGAGTATGGAAGAATGGATCCAACGGTCTTCATGCTTTTTTCATATCCGCTCTTCTTCGGTTTGATGCTAGGGGACATGGCTTATGGCCTGCTAACAATATCTCTCGGCCTCCTCATCAGGAGAGCATTCCCTAGTGACAAGACAGATCAATTGACCAGGTACTTCGGCATGCTGCTTGTCTATATCGGACTAGCAACTGTATTTTTCGGATACATGTATGGTGAATTTGCTGGCTTCGAATTCTTGCCGCACATAGAATCACAGTACACTACAGAAGCCGCTTGCAAATACACATGGACTCACGATGCATGCTTCAAGGATGCATACGATGTCCCCTCATGGGTTTCATGGATGACTGCCCTGTATCCCAATGGCGGTAAAATTCACTACGTACTCGACCTGCCCTACAGCCTAACCTTTGCATTCCCCTTCCACCGAGTGTCCTCGGATTTGATGAATTTGATTGTGATCGCCATATACATCGGAATCTTCCATCTTATGGTTGGTTTCCTACTCGGTGCCATCGATGAGGTAAGAGTTGGACACGGTTGGCAAGGAGCCCTTTATGGAAAGGTGTCATGGATGATTATCATGGTCGGAGGCTTCCTCTTTTGCTATGATTTCTACAAAGAGGATTCCATCAACATGCCCGGACTTGCTTTGGTTTCACTCGGGCTAGTATTCCTTGTTATCCACTTGATGCAAGAAGGTCTACCCCTAGCAATCTCATTGATACTAGCGCCTATCGAGGCAATTGGGCTACTTTCCTCGACATTGTCGTACATCAGACTATTCGCTGTCGGAATAGTGGGAGTCAAAATCGCGTACGCAGGAAATGATATGCTTTACTCCGCAGCGATGGATGGCTTTTCTGATGGCGGTCTTGGTATTCTGATTGGTGCAGTCGCACTCTTAGGATGGTTTGGCGTGCAGCTATTCGCATGGGTATTGGGCTTGGTTAGCCCCAATATCCATGCAGTTAGGCTACATTTTGTCGAGTGGATGAAGCAATTCTACTTGGCAGAGGGCGAACCCTTCGAGGCCTTTGGTTTCAAAGAGAGATACATAGAGGTGGATAACACACCGTAATATTCCTGCAATGCATGGAAAAAAGGAGGAAAAAAGAAATGAAGAAAAATATGATGAAAGGAACAAGCGCTGTGTTGACTCTGACGGCAATCACAATGATTGCATCGGTGGTAACAGCACAAGAAGCAGCAGACAATGGAAGTACGGTTGAAGCATACGCGAAAATCGGGGCTGGAATAGCACTCGGTCTTTGTGGAATCGGGACTGGTTACAGCCAGAGTCAGATTGGCGCTGCAGCCGTTGGAATGGTTGCTGAGGGAGGAAACTTCGGTCGAGCCCTTCTATTTACAGTTCTACCTGAGACAATCGTACTCTTCGGACTACTTGCGTTCTTCCTCTGAGCAGCTGCTTGGACGGAAACGAACACATGAATGAGGATGTACTATGTCTCTTGAATCGCTTTCAAGCCAAATTGAGGCTGAAGCCAAAGCCGAGGCTAAGGAAATTATCAAGGCCGCTGAGGATCAGGCTAAGATAATTAGAGCTGAAGCAGAAGCAGAAGCCGAGAATCACATGAAGCAGGCTCTTTCTCGAGCCGAGAAAGATGCTGAGCAAATATCCGTGGAAGTAGTTGCGAGTGTTAGGCAGCAGAATCAGAATGCAGGCCTAATAGCTCGGAGAGTCGTTCTTGATGATACATACAGGGCCTCAAGAGAAGCAGTTTCAACATCGAAAATGAAAGGTAGGAATGCATTAATCAAATCTCTAATCAAAGAAGCCAAGTCTGAGGCTACGAAGGACATGATTATGCATCCCGTTGAAGTTGATAGGTCCACGATCGATAAAGAAAAGTCAGGATTCAAGATGGGAGACTCCGTAGAAGGTCTCGGCGGCTTTACTTTGGAGTCTTCCGACGGCTCGGTCCTGTTGGATTATCGATTTGATGGAAGATTAGATGCTGCTTGGAAAAAATCTCTCTCAGAGATAAATACAATCTTGTTTGGTTAAAGGAGGAATTGAATTGGTACAATCGGGTGGAAAGGCAAATTATGCTGCTTCTTCGACTCGTGCGAAGTCAAGGAAATCCGGCCTGATAGACCTGGTTAGAATGAAACAGCTTCTGAAACAAGACGCCAATGCAATATCGGCTAGTATCGCTGACGCGGGATATAGAGCGGATCTAGATCTCTACGCTTCGAGATTGAATGGGGCTGAGTTAGTCGAGGCAGCGTTATCTCACAACTTAGATCGCGATTTGGCAGAAGTCCTCCACTTCTGTACGGGCGCAGTCCGAGATCAAGTCGCGATTTACGCGCTTCGCTTCGAATATGCCAATGCCAAAACAGTGTTGAGAGCGGTTCACAGTGGAGCAGATTATGAAGTCCTGAGGACTGAGATTCTCCCAGAAGAGAATTCTAGTAATCGTAAGTGGCTTGATATTGCCTCTAGGTCAAAAAATCTGGTTGAGGCAATCAACCTCATGGGGTCTTCTCCTTGGGGTAAAACTTTGTCAAAATTATCAGAGGGCGCAAATCTCCAGCAGATGGAAGACGCTCTTGACGCTGCATACTATGCTGACGCACTGAAATCAGTTTCTCAGCCAGGATCGGACTTCACACTGAAGCGATACCTCAGGTGCGAAATAGATCATAAAAATTTGATTAACATATTGAGATCGATACGACAAGGGATAGACAGCGAAGGTATCATCCAAATTATGATACCAGGTGGACGCTCGATTTCAAAGGAAGTACTTCGGGCAATGGCTCGAGAAACTACTGGAATCGGAGCTGTCGAGACGCTTTCAAAGAAATCCCAAGGATTTGATTCAGAGGGTCTGATACAGGCCACGGAAGCATCAGAAGGTGGGTCTCTAGATCCTGTGATACAACTCCTTGCAAAGAAGCGAGACGCACTTCTCTACAGCATGTCCCACAGGAGTCCGGTATCGGTCTTACCCGTGGTTCATTACATCGAAAGTAAGACCCATGAGGTCCAGAACCTCCGTCTGCTAGTCAGGGGAAAAGCCGCTGGACTATCAAACGAGGCAATTGAAGAGCATATGAGGCGATAATATGGAAATAGTAGTCATAGGCTCTCATGAATTCACACTTGGATTCCAATTAGCAGGCGTTACTCGCCTGTATCACCCTTCATCAGAGAAAGAGATGGAATCATTCATCAGAGATCTCTTGGAGGATTCAACTGTTGGCATAATTGTCATGGACAACTCAGATCTAGCCCAACTTTCGGAGCGTCTCCGAGAGCGGATTGCGGAAAGCATAACGCCAACCGTCTTGGGCATCGGGACTCAAGAGGATAATACTCTTCGTGAGTCCATTAAGTCGGCTCTTGGAGTCGATCTATGGAAGTAAAATTAACAATGGAAGTGAAGAAATGAGTAAAAATGAAGGAGTCATCTATCGAATATCTGGACCTGTCGTTACAGCGACTGGAATTGAAGCAAGAATGTATGAAGTGGTAAGAGTCGGCCATGAGAAACTGATGGGCGAGGTCATTGAGATACACGGCGAGCAATCCGTTATCCAAGTCTACGAAGATACTTCTGGAATACGTCCGGGTGAGCCTGTCCTGAGTACTGGCCAGACTCTTTCCGTCCAACTCGGCCCCGGGCTCTTGACTCAAATCTATGATGGGATACAGAGGCCTCTTAAGACTCTAGAAGAGGTAATGGGCGTCTTCATCACGCGTGGTGTGGATGCTGACGGTCTCGATTTAGAGAAGAAATGGGAATTCGTCCCAACAGCCTCCACAGGCGATGAAGTCAAGGGCGGGCAAGTTATTGGTACAGTGCAAGAAACAGATACAATTACGCACAAGATCATGGTTCCTCCAAAAGCCTCTGGAAAGATTAAATCCATCAAATCCGGAGAATTCAATGTAACTCAGACGGTATGCAAACTTGATGATGGCACTGAAATCCAGATGATGCAAGAATGGCCAGTTCGCCATCCGAGACCATATTCGCAGAAGTATGCGCCGGATACCCCCTTGGTAACAGGCATGCGAATACTCGATTTCCTATTCCCCCTTGCCAAGGGCGGAGCAGCAGGTATACCAGGCCCCTTCGGCTCTGGAAAGACAGTTACCCAGCAGTCACTTGCGAAATACTCTGATGCACAACTCGTCGTCTACATCGGTTGCGGCGAGCGAGGCAATGAGATGACTGAAGTTTTAGATGAGTTCCCACATCTTATCGATCCCAATACGGGTAAACCACTCATGAATAGAACCGTTATGATTGCAAACACATCAAACATGCCAGTGGCAGCACGGGAAGCCTCTGTTTACACTGGAATCACGATTGCCGAATATTTCCGAGACCAAGGGTATGACGTGGCGTTGATGGCAGATTCAACCAGCAGATGGGCTGAAGCCATGAGGGAGATATCCAGTAGGCTAGAAGAAATGCCCGGTGAAGAAGGCTACCCAGCATACCTGTCGAGTCGCCTAGCGGAGTTTTACGAGCGCGCAGGCCGTGTCGAGACTCTCAATGGTGAAGATGGTTCAGTTACTGTAATCGGTGCTGTTTCCCCTCCAGGCGGCGATATTTCCGAACCCGTGAGCCAAGGAACCCTCAGAATCGTGAAGGTCTTCTGGGGTCTAGATGCCGGTTTAGCAAGGCAACGACATTTCCCTGCAATCAACTGGCTTAGCTCCTATTCACTATATCCTCAGAGCCTAAACCAATGGTTCCGGGATAATATTGCCAGCGACTTCCCTGAAGTCAGGACCCAGATTAGTGCATTGCTAAAGGTAGAGGCTGAGTTGCAAGAAATTGTCCAACTAGTAGGATCAGATGCTCTCCCAATTGACCAACAATTAACTTTGGAAGTCGCCCGTATGATTAGGGAGTATTTCCTACAGCAGAACGGCTTCGACCCAATTGATGCCTACAGTGGCGTACAACAGCAGTACGCCATGGCACAAGCTATTCTTACATTCCAAGAAGAAGCAAAGAAGGCTATGGCTGCAGGTGCAAGATTGCAAGATGTTGTGAACGTGCCGGCCCGCACTGAGCTAATGCGAGCTAGATTCGCAGAAGGTTACTTGGAAAAGATCGGCGGGTTAGTCGAGGCCATGGTGGTCGAAATCGCAGAAACTGCGGAGGCCAATTGAAGGAGGAATGATGAATGACAAGCAAGGAGTATAAGACAATCACAGACATCAAAGGACCACTAGTCTTCTTGGAAAAGACCGAACCGGTGGCTTATGGAGAAATCGTTAGCATTCGTTTGAGTGATGGATCCGAGAAGAACGGCCAAGTTTTGGACACTTCAGACGATATGGTCGTTGTGCAGGTTTTCGAGGGCACTGAGGCGATAGATCGCAAAGCCGGAGTCAAGTTCCTGGGGGATGTGTTCAAACTCCCCGTCAGCAAAGGGCTAATTGGCAGGATCTTGGATGGCGCCGGACGTCCCCGAGATGGTGGCCCCGAAATAATCGCGGATGAAGATGCAGATATCATCGGTGCTGCGATAAACCCCTATTCCAGACAATCGCCCCACGACTTCATACAAACTGGGGTCAGTGCGATAGACTGCTGTACAACTCTAGTAAGAGGTCAAAAATTGCCTATTTTCAGCGCATCCGGCCTCCCACACAATGATATTGCTCTTCAAATCGCGCGTCAGGCAAAGCTCAGAGATAGCGATGAGGAATTCATCGTGGTTTTCTGTGCAATGGGTATCACGGCGGAAGAGTACAACTTCTTCAGATCGGATCTTGAGCGCACAGGCGCTTTAGAGAATGCTGCGTTATTCGTGAATCTTGCAGACGATCCTGCCGTTGAGCGACTAATCACGCCGCGCCTCGCGCTTACTGCAGCCGAATACCTCGCCTTCGAACATGACTATCACGTTCTTGTCATATACACGGACATGACAAACTATTGTGATTCGCTACGACAGATTGGAGCAGCTAGAGAAGAGGTCCCAGGCCGACGTGGATACCCTGGATACATGTACACAGATCTCGCAATGCTCTACGAGCGCGCAGGTATCGTGAAGGGCAAGAAGGGTAGCATAACCCAATTCCCAATTCTTACCATGCCGGGGGACGATATCACTCATCCCATACCTGATCTATCGGGATACATAACTGAGGGACAGATCGTTATTTCAAGAGAACTCCACCAAGCTGGAATATATCCTCCGATTAACGTCCTACCATCCCTATCCAGGCTGATGGGGTCCTGTATTGGTGAGAAGACTACGCGGGACGATCACAAGAAAGTCAGCGATCAAATGTATGCAGCATATGCGCAAGGCAGAGAATTGAGAGGACTCGTTGCGATTGTCGGAGAGGATGCGCTTAATGAGAGAGATCTGCAACTTCTGAAGTTCGCAGATATCTTCGAGGATAAGTTCCTGAGGCAAGATAGGGATGAAGATCGAACCATCGATGAGACTTTGAATCTCTGTTGGGATCTCATGACCAGCATCGACACAAAGTATCTCGTCCGACTTGACCAAGAACTCATCGAGAAGTATCATCCTGAAGAGAAGAAAGAGTGAATTTGAGGCAAAGAGGAAAAATTTGGAGGTGATGTTTTGGCTTTGGATATCAAACCAACTCGAAGTGAACTAATCAACCTCAAGCGACGCATCAAGCAGACTCAGAATGGTTACAAACTCCTCAAAATGAAGAGAGACGGACTCTTTCATGAGTTCAGAATGCTTCTTGCAGACATGATAAAAGCGCGAGAAGATCTGTTGGAGGCTTACAGAGCCGCTATCAAGTCAATCAGCCTAGCGAGTAGCATAGAGGGCGCGCTGCCTGTCAAAAGCACTGCCATTGCGATTGCTACTCGTCCTGAAGTTGAAGTTTCGAAGCGCAACATCATGGGGGTCGTCGTCCCAAGCGTAACTGGAGAGCATCTCACCTCAACGATCCAAGAGCGCGGTATAGGGCTCATTGGCGGATCGGCGTATATCGATGAAGCAGCAGATGCTTATTCCAATCTGATCGAGAACATCGTAAAGGCCGCCGAGATGGAAGCAACTCTCAAGAAATTGCTTGCAGAAATAGAAGCCACGAAAAGAAGAGTGAATGCACTTGAATTCAAGGTCATCCCAGAAATGAAGGAGGCACAGACATTTATCCAATTAAGACTTGAAGAAATGGAGCGCGAGGAGACATTCCGTCTAAAGCGATTCAAGAATAAATAGACTCATCCCGACCTCCATTTGAACAAGTCATTGAAATGACTCCCCGGGGTGACATTCCCGGAGAGATACACTTGGCAGGGCAGAATAACATCACCATTCATCGTAGAGAATGGTCTCGTTCTGAACTTATCGAGCGTATGGCATCCCGCTTTTTCATTATCGGTGACGAATCAATAAGTCGATACTCTTGGATAGTCGAAGCCAGATCTGGTTACTCAAACGGAGATGCCATTTCAGGACTCAATGAAGAACTAGTCCAACTCGGGCTCATTGGAACCATAAGCTCCATGGATCCCCCCACTTTAACAATCAGGGACAAATCCTACGGGTCCGAAATACTCCCTGCGTGGCAATTAACCTCGATTTGGCTGTTTTCAGCAATAATGGCCATATTCGCAGGAAGTGCATGGTCCAGGAATGTCGGCATTCCTGGAAATACGTATTTCACTTCGACACTATACTACGTCTTGCCGCTTATCCTCACGTTGGCATTCGCCAGCGAGTGTAAGCGAAGGATGAATAGAGACGCAGGCATTAGGTCTGGCCAGATAATACCGCTTGCCATCCCTCAAATTTCACCCATATGGTGGCCTTTCGGACTCTTTGGCCTCTTCAGTCAGAAGAGTCCCGAACACACTCCCGTTCCAGATAGAAGGACACTTGCCAAAATCGAGATAACGATCCCTGCCATCCTATTCATAGTAGGTCAGCCGTTAATCCTGATAGGAATACTCCTCACTCCCTCCGCGCCTCCAGAGAATCTCGCATCTGCTCCACTGGTATTCCATGGCAGCATCATACCAAATCTAATCGCACCGCTACTAATTGAATCAGATGTCGGAATCAGACTCCAGTGGATTCACCCACTGGGTCTTGCAGGACTGTCTTTGAGCGTTCTTGGGTGGTTGCTATTACTTCCGATTCCAGGTCTCCCGGGGGATAGGATCCTTTCAGCCATAATGGGGAGTGAGCGACATCTGGATATTTCTTCTCAGAATATGCTATTCGTAGCGTCCCTTGGCGCCTTGGTCCTTGTATTCGTTTCAAGCGACTTCGTACCGTGGTTATTGATTGCAACAATTGCCTGTATGCGACGTTTCGGAAATGATCAGCTCAGACCCCCGCTTGTAGTCAACTTGGCCGATGGATTCCCAAGAGAATCTCTCGAGAGATATGCAGCTGCAACAGTCATCATACTTCTCCTTGGGGTCCCTGGAATGTCTCCTGCGACTGAATTTGAACAATGGTCGGAGGGATTGGACCCAACAACATGGCCATCAAGTATCGAGGTTAATGCCACACAAGATTTTGAAATTCCACTCATTCCTATCGGGGCGATACCCCTGTCAGGAGAAATCGCAATTGAAATCGATGATCCCTCTGAATCGGGTTGGCAGGTCACGAATTCAGATGGCACGACAGTCGATGAGATCAAATTCGAGAATATCATTCAGAGTAATGAGCAAAAGATTTCGCTGAAGCTGGTATCCAATCCGCCTGAATCATATCTAGTACATCCAGCCAGAATAATTCTCACAATCGATGACGGGGTCACCATCAGACAGCATCCGATACTCGTCACAATTCCAGGAGGAAGTGCACCATTCTCGTCTTCTTGGTTGTTGGAAGGAAACTCTACGTCTGCATGTATCGATATCGAGACATCCATCGATGACCCTGGTGTCTGGTCCGTGGATCACCCATTCTGGTTATCGGAGAATACTGAGATGGAACCCGGTGTCCGGAGTAGGCATTGCATAGAACCTCTTCCAGGAGGCATAGAAGGTGCCGATAGGGATGACAGAGGGCGAGCGATGGCCCCAGAAATCACATTCACGCCTGAAGGAGAAGATCAGGGGGATGCACGTTCTTGGCGACTCCCCATAAAAGCGAGCGAATCCTGGTTAGGCCTTCCAAGTGGAAATTGGAGCGTTCCGGATAGGATGCTTATTCCAAATATCAGAATCTCCCACGGAAACCCTGATTTCGACCCCAGTTGCGTAAAAACATCTTCTATGGATGTCCATACAAATCTCGATGGGCCCATCGATTGGAATCTCGGAACTGCATCTTTGATACTCTCCCCGAACCCTATCTCAGTCAATCTAACAATTCCTTCTGAGGGATGGGTGGTTGTGTGTGAAGGTCGTGAGTTGATCGAGGTTCTGAGAATAAAAGAGGGTCTAGATATCCAATCATCAGTTTCAGGCATGGGCATGGCCATTGATTCGGAGACATTCTCAATCGAGAATAGGGAGAATATGACAGTTACACTAAGCAGGGAATGGTCTGGAGACGTGCCGTCTCTTGACGTCTGGCATGTTGACGGCCCTGATTCGATAGCAGCAAACCAATCCGCAGAGGTAACAGTCACCTTCGATAGCGGCGGAGGTGTTCTCAGCTCCGTCTGGCTCACTACTGATGACAACGGAGCAGTTCTTCATCTCGCAGCCAGATGTCCATCGGGAGGCTGTACTTGATGCGTATAGCCGTACTTGGCGTTGGATCAATAGGCGGGCTGATCTTAGGGGCGCTCAGTACAACAGACCACGACCTGGTTGCAGTATCCAGAGCAGAAACAGCGCTACGACTCTCTGCTGAGGGATTGGTCCTGCATCATCACGATGGCCCAATCGAAATGATCCCGCCAGGTAGATTTGAAGTCGTGGATACATCGATAGATGAAGAAGCATCCCAAGTATCGGGATCGATCGACATCGCAATAATATGCGGAAAGTCAGGAGATACCGAGCTACTCGGTCGAATTGCCCGCAAAGTACTCGCTCCATCTGGCATGGTTCTGAGTTTACAGAACGGTCTAGGCAATGTTGAGAAATTGAATGAGATTATCGGTAAAGAAAGAGTGCTAGGGGGCTCGACCACTCATGGTGCTTGGAAAGATGATTCTGGAGGGATACACTGGGCTGGTTTTGGAAGTATAACTGTAGGATCCCTACAGAGAAAGTCCCCCGGGCATATCGAAACGTCTCTGATTCGGGCTTTCGAGAATGCCAACCTCAAACCATTGTGGGTCGAAGATCTCGACTCTTCTATATGGGTGAAGGCGATTATCAATGTTGCAATAAATCCCATTTGTGCCATCGCAGGTCTCGAGAACGGCATGATAGAATCTGACCCACAGCTTCTTTCACTTTCCCTAGCAGCGGCATCCGAAGCAGCAACAGTTGCAAGAAATAAGGGAGTCGATATCCCTGATATCGATATCGAGGGCAGAGTAATCGAAGTGATAAGGTCGACATCGAACAACCGCTGTTCGATGCTTCAAGACCTAATGTCCGGACGGAGAACAGAAATCGACTCGCTCTGCGGCCGTATTTCCGAAGAGGCCGAGGCGTCTGGAGTTCCCGTGCCTGTAAATTCAACACTCTACGCACTGGTGAAAGCAATCGAGACTGCGAATACAGTATGAGATAATCACTCCAAGTCAATGTTGTAATGCAGGCCGACATTCTCTCTTCTTTCAATTGAAGATTCGATTATTAGTCCAGCACATATGATTAGATTTCGAAGCTCAACCAACTCCCTAGTTGGAAGACTCCCCCTCCATATGGTCTCCAATTCATTTTCGAGGTGTGACACCCTTCTCTTAGCCCTCATAAGTCTTGAATCGCTCTTAACAAGCCCGACATCCCGCGTCATCGTATTCCTGAGGGCGAGTAAATCAGTTCCCAGAGGAGCATGCTCAATCAACTCAGGCAGCCCCTCAGCTCTCCAATCAGGAATATCTTCGATTTTATTCGCCCCAGAGGTGAATTCAGACACATGCTCCGAGCATCTTTCAGCAAAAACCACCGCTTCAAGAAGACTATTGGAAGCTAGACGATTGGCACCATGGAGGCCTGTGCAGGCTGTTTCTCCAATGGCATATAGGCCTGGAATGACCTCTCCATCTTTCAGACCTCTGCCAAACCGATCGACAGATATCCCCCCGACAAGATAGTGTGCAGCAGGGCGAACGGGTATTGGATCCGGCCCAAGAATCAATCCCTGTTCATCAAGACGCTTGCATATTGTCGGGAATGACTCGCGCAAATAATCCTCAACAAGATGTTCGGTTACTAACAAAACATGCGATTCACCACTCATCTTCAACTCCGCGTCAGTCGCCCTTGCCACCACATCTCTAGTCCCCAGACTACCCATTGGAGAGTATTTCTTCATGTATGAATATTCAGAGGCCAATCCACCTTCCCTACGCCATCTGACGTGGTCTTCTACAGTCATCAAGACCGCTCCATGCCCTCTCATCGCTTCAGTGATAAGGAAAGGTCGTTCTTGACCCTCTAATGCTGTAGGGTGGAATTGTACGAATTCCATATCGCGAATATCAGCACCACATCTTGACGCCATTGCAACGCCATCACCCGTTGCAATTGTGGGGTTTGTTGTTGAATTATACAGCATCCCGCAGCCTCCTGTGGCAAGTATTACTGCAGATCCACGTATCGTTTCCACTAGCCCATCTGGCTTTAGACACCATATCCCGCAAATCCCGGATAATGGATCTTCATGCTTTTTCTGAATTATGTCGATTGCCATCCAATCTTCCTTTATGACGAGCCCTGTCATCCCTTCTCCGGATGCCGCCGCTTCCAACGCACCCTCTATTTCCGCACCCGTTCGATCCTTGGAATGCAGAATTCTAGCCTCGGAGTGGCCGCCTTCTCTTGCTTTGTGATAACCGTCAATCCCACTATCGAACCCCACACCAAAAGATACCAGATCGGATATTCTGTGGGCGGCTTCAGACACGACTGAGCGAACCACTTCTTCGTCACAGAGGCCCTTTCCAGAAGATATCGTATCTAGGACATGGGCTTCTATTGCCTTTTCGTCATTCACATCTAGAACTGCAGCGATACCCCCTTGAGCCCAATTGGTCGAAGATGATGCAATCCTGCTCTTTGTAACCACCAGTACACTTAGCCCCCTCTGCGTGCACCGCAGTGCAGTGAACAATCCAGCGATACCAGAACCGACAATCACGACATCGAAATCAATGCCACGCACGCTCTCCATTGATCGGTCCAAAAGACCCACTGAATTGAACCTTGGCAGAAAAAAACGGTGATTACAATTAACCCTACTAATCGGCATGCTGCGCCCTCGTTGATACTCAATGTTGATAATGCCACCGAGAGCCGCTTCCCGTCTGAAGTGGTGAAAAAAACCGCTTTCTGGGGATCGGGAAATGCGATTAGTAAGGATAGACGTTCTCAACTTCAAGTCATTTGGAGGAGAAGTATCCATCCCATTCCAATCGGGATTCACTGCCATAACAGGCCCAAATGGTTCCGGTAAATCGAATTCTGGAGATGCCATACAATTCGTTTTAGGAACCAGATCTACGAAGGCACTCAGGGCCGAGAATCTCAAGCAACTCATATTCAATGGGGGAAATAGTGGAAGGGCAGCCAAGCGAATGTCCGCAACTTTGACTTTCACTAATCCAAAATCATCTGACGGCTCTAGGCAATTGAGGGTCGATTCTGATGAGGTAGCCTTCACTAGATCGGTCAGACTCACTGAAAGAGGCGATCCTAAATCCGAGTTTAGGATAAATAACGAAAAAACAACCTCTGGAGAATTCAGGAGAATCCTCAAAGAAGCAGGCCTCAGGGGCGACGGGTACAATGTCGTGCTACAAAATGATGTTACAACTCTTGCCACGATGACAGCCCATCGTCGTAGAGCCATTTTGGAAGACGTCGCAGGGGTAACAGCCTATGATGAAGATATACGGAAGGCATCCGCACAAAGAAAGCAAGTCGAAGGATCAATGGAGACAATAGATCTCTTCGAAGCCGATCAAAGGAAGCAACTCGAAAGCCTGGGCAAGGAGCGCGAGCAAGCGTTACGATTCAAGCACCTCAAAGATGAACTTGAAATCAATCGTGCAGCCTTATCAAAATGCAGATATCTTGCCAAGATACACGAATCCGATGCATTGAGGGCCGAGCAAGAAGGATATAGAACGCGATCGTACGCGCTCCTCGAGGAAGCACGCCAGAGGGAGAAGGACCTACTTGCCCTGGAAGAAGAACTTGCTGAGGTAGGCCGACAAATAGAGGAACTCTCAACGGGCGAAAATCGAGAAATCATAGATAAGATGAGAACTCTTGAGGTAGAGATAGAGAGATCAAAAGACAGGATAAGCGATCTTGAAACATCCGTCGAAGAGGCCCAGATCGATCTTGATACGGATATTGATGAGATCAACCGCGTTCAGACTTCTATCGATGAATATGAAGCGTCAAAGGCCGAAGCCTCTGACGATATTCGAGATGCTGATGCTGAAATTGAGCAATATGAGGCCTCCATAAAAGAGGCGAAGAGTACGCTGGAAACGGGCAGCAAGATCCAGATGGACCTTAGCCGAGCACTTGGGAAGGCAAATGATGCAGTAACCACCGCACAAGATTCCCATTCGAATGCCACGCTGACTTCTGATCGGGCAGATCAATCCACGGCCATCGCCATGGAGGCAGTAGTCTCTCTCGAGGAGGAGTATGAGCAGGCGACTCTTCTCAGAGACGATCTGGAGATACATGGCGAAGACATGCAGATAGAGGCAGAGAAGGACGATCCAGCTAAACTCGGCGAGGAATTGATGCGACTGAGAAAGATCGAATCACAACTGCGCGAGGATAGAGACAGGGCAGACTCAAGATATAGGGAGGCTGAGATGAGGCTCGAGAAAGCAAGAGCCAGGTTAGATGCCCAGACACACGGTTCAGCAGCGGTCGCTGCAGCATTGACCAGACTTCGACAGGAAGGGTCTGTGAGGGGCATACTTGGCTCCATTGCAGAACTGGCATCCCCGAAAGACAACAATCATGCGGGGGGAATCGCACATGCATTGGGCGGAGGCATGCGGAGTATCGTGGTCGAAGACGATCAAGTCGCAGCTGATTGTATCTCTTGGCTTAAGAAAAATGGTGGTGGAAGAGCCACATTCCTGCCACTCAATCGACTTGGAAGACAACGTCCTCAGGGCAGATCTCTCATGGTTGCTAGAAATCCAGGGGTAATCGGTTTTGTACACGAACTCTTGGACTATCCTTCAGAAATCGAAAATGCAATCCATCTTGTAAGCAGGAGCACACTGCTAGTGGAGAGCCTTGAGGTTGCTCGAAAAAATATGGGGGGAGTCAGATTGGTCACTCTCGACGGATCCATAGTGGAAGGCAGCGGCGCCATGACTGGAGGCTCTTCATCTCGAAATGCTCCTTCCTTCGGCTCTTCTGATCCTTCTCTTTCACTCAGGCCGTTAGAGGGCGCCGTCAATGAAACAAGTTTAGTGAGGGCCACCGTGGAAGCAGCCCTCAGGGAAACCAGGGATTCAGTTCAGCAACTCACTGATAAAATTGCAGAATTCTCAGGCTCCGAGTCAGAGTCTAGAGTCAGGGAATGGAGAGCTGATCTGGATAGGGCAGAGGCTGATGTGAAGCACATCTCAAAGCGATTAGAAAGCGCGAGATCCGAGTTAGAGCGATGTGAGGCGGCAAGAAGAGTGGCATCCTCTGATCTTATCGCGGCGAAGGAAAGCCTCGAGGGAGCATTAGACGTGCGTAAGGAAGCAAGTGAAGATCTCCTGAAGCAATCACCAGATCACCTCTCGAGAACTCTCTCTGAGGCTGAGACTGAGAAAGGTAAGGCATTGGTCAAAAGACAGCAGGCAATTGCAAAAGTGGAATCAGCCGTTGTCAGCCTCGATGTTCTAAGAGGTAGAATCACTGAACTCGAGAAAAAGAAGAATCGTCTCATTGGGCGATGTGAATCCCAAAGAAAAGAGATAGAAGAAATCAACTCATCGGCAATAAATGCCGGAATTGAACTTTCCGAACTCAGAACCAAGGCAAAGCACGCAAGCGAGGAACTTGGCATCCTCTCATCTAGGAGAGATTCAATCATCGAAGAGCGTTCACAGGCTCGTACCGAGGCTCAGAACAAACGATCCGAGAGGGAACGAATACAAGTTACAATTGACGCACTCGATCATGGTATTATGTCGGCCAAAAGCGCTGCAATGAGTCTGAAAAAGGAACTTATCGATCAAGAAATTGAAATCCCCGACTCCGATGAAGAGATGCCAACCTTGGCCGAGGTTGAACGACTCATATCGAAGATCGAGAGGAAACTCGACGGTCTTGGCGATGTCAATATGCTAGCAATCGAGCAGTATGATGAGACTGCAAATAGGATAGAGCAACTCATCGAAGATGGCTCCACACTTAGGAAGAGGCGTGATATGCTCGTTGATATCGTAGATAGACTCGAGGATGAGAGAAAGAGTAGGCTTCTCGCTGTCTTTGAGCACATCAGCGAGAATTTCTCAAGGGTATATGCTATTCTTCAACCAGGCGGCAATGGGAGATTGAGACTCGAGAACCCAGAAAATCCATTTGAGGGCGGGTTGGAGATGGATTGTGTCCCTCCGGGCAAGAGTCAGAAAACACGAAGATCGCAGCTCTCCGGCGGAGAGAAGTCCATGGCTGCACTTGCACTTGTTTTCTCGATACAAGATTTCGAGCCAAGCACATTCTATTATTTCGATGAGGTAGACCAAAATCTCGATCCGTTTAATTGTCAACGGATTGCAATGCTGTGCAGACGGCGAAGCGAGGCCGCACAATTCATCATGGTCACATTGAGGAAAGTCAGCCTTTCAATGGCCAATCATCACGTTGGAATCACTCATGCTGGAGATGGCGTTAGTAGAAGAATTACCGATTTCAACAGAGAGGCTGCATTGGCCCTCGGCGAAGCATTCGAGAAAGAAATGGAAGCCCAGGGCCCTCCATCAACTTCAGATATGCTATCTGAAGACCTCCCCCATCCTTCAAAAAGACCAATTGTGCCCGAACCCATTGACTCGCTATCATCTATTGGGGGAGTCATGGAACGTGCAGGTGTAGACCCTGAAAAGATCGAGCAAGGGGAGAACGATCCTTTGGGAGAATTACGAGACCGTGCCGAAGCAGCAGACGATGGAAGTGAGAGGGATCTCACTGCATCGATTGATGCGACTGTACGAGAGGAAGACCTGGGACAGATGTCGGAGACGGAGTGAGGCTACATGGGCATCCTTGATGCGAAGGCCCTACGCGATGATATCGTAGCTCGATTACTCACTGACGATGTAGATTTGGAGACTAGTGCCTATCTGGATAGGATACTAGAATTAGCTGAGATGGAAGAGGCCGAGCACCAATTTCTGAATGATCCTTTTGATAGATCAGTAGCACTTGTATTACAATTATTCCAGGATAAAGATCTGGATCCATGGGCCGTTGATTTGTCCGCTTTCCTTGAGATGTTTTCAACAAGGATCGAAGATACAGAAGACATCGATTTACCTACGTGCGGCCGCCTCATTCGTATGGCATGGCAGGTGCTCAGAGGTCAGGCGGAATCCCTCATAGAAAGACAAAATCACGAGGATGAAGTCGATGAATCTTGGATTTATGATGGCGGTTGGGAGTCTGATTTCGATGATAATGATTACAATTTCTCTGTCGGAATAATAACCGGAACTCACAAGGAACGTCTTCCAGACATGTTTTCTGGAAGAATTCAGAGGGAGGAGGGGCGCCCAGTTACCCTGGGGGAACTCTTGATGGGATTGAAAGCTGCCAGCAGGATATCCGAAGAGCAGAACTTACGGCTAAAGATCGCCGAGAAGCGGAGGGCTTCACTTGAAATGGCACGTGAGAGATTCAGTGGGAGCCTTCACGTCGAAGACTTGGAGGGAGACATACGGAGGACGTGGGAAGCCATGCGAATGCGCGCAAACCCCGAAGATCAAACCTGCACTCTCTCAGCCATATCCGAGGAGCTGGCAGATAGATCTATGGAAAGCGGCACAATACGCGAGGAAGCAAATGCTGAAGCACAGGTTGCGGCAATGGTGGCAACACTGTTTCTGGTCAACAGGGGATACGCCTCAATCGAGCAGAAAGACGCCATCGATGGATCGGTGATCCTGACCGATCTTCATCCAGACGAATCTGACTTCGAGGAATTATCCTTGAGGCTGCATCCGCCCCCCGAAATGGAGGAGGCTATCTAATGGATCAGCCCGAACTCTCCACGATTCTGGAAGCAATCTTGTTCGGCGCGGGCCGTTCAATGACCGTCGGAGAGATCGCATTCGCAGCCCAGGAAGACGAAGGCCTAGTCGAAGGAGCACTTTCAACACTCAGGACAACACTATCTCGCCGACGTTCAGGAGCCTTACAGGTATCTGAGGTATCGGGAAGGTGGATAATGGAGGTGAAACCCAGTCTTTCAGACCGAATGCCCGGCGGGGTACGTCCAGACATACCTCAGAGACTGATGCCCGCTGCTGCATTGATAGCATACCACCAGCCAATGTCGCAATCGACTTTGGTTGGCATGCTGGGGCAAAGGGCGTACGATCACGTTCGTGAATTATCTGCAATGGGCCTGATTAGCAGACGTCGTGATGGATTGACTAGACGCCTGATGACAACCAGAAGATTTGCTGAGTATTTCGGAGCCCCCGATGTTGAGTCTACGAAAGTACGAGCATGGTTTAGGAAGCAGGCTTCAGATGCAGGAATGACTGGCGCTGAACTTGCAGCCTCATTAAGTGGCGGTCAGGCCACAATTATGGAATATGGGTCATTAGGCGAAGAAGAGTGAGTTAAACATCAATTCCTTATCGCTTCCAATGCCTTCTCCACCGCAGCCATCGTTATCCTCTCACCGCTTGATTTGACAAGTGCCGAAACTTCCTCTATTTCCCCGTCCTCTGCACCTGCGGCAACTATCATATTCTGAAGATGGAGCTTCATGTGGCCTGCTTGAATACCAACAGTAGCCAATGCCCTGAGGGCTCCTAGATTTTGGGCAAGGCCCGCTGCAGCCATGACCTTTGCAAGGTCATTCGCAGATTCCACACCGAGTAGTGCAACATTCGCCTTTGCCCCGGGATGAATGCGTATCGCTCCACCTACTAGGCCAACGGCCATTGGTAGTTCGATGGATCCTACGAGATTCCCATCTGAATCTGTGCTCCATTCAGTCATCGATCCATACGTTCGGCCATATGCGGCATAAGAGTGTGCTCCAGATTCGATGGCGCGCCAATCCTGTCCACAGGCTATGGCCACAGCAGAAATGGCGTTCATTATGCCTTTATTGTGCGTCGTGGCTCTGAATGGATCAGCTGCTGCGAAGTGATATGCTTGTATCACTCCATCAATTACTTCAGACCCTTGGGATGCATTATTTCCAGTATCTGACATTTCTTCTGGAGTAAATGTGGCAGAAACACGTGCCAAGCGATGAACTGCGAGATTGCTAATTATCCTAAGAATTACAGTACCGCCGGTCAATTCCTCTATTTTAGGTGCCACTGTTTCTGCCATTGTATTAACGGCATTAGCACCCATTGCATCTCTACAATCAACCAGTAAATGGACAATTAACATAGGACCAGAAGAAGTCTCAATCGGTCGTGCTTCAATGCCTCTACACCCTCCTCCGAATCGAACAAGGATGGGATCTACCTCATTACACATATCGATGATCTCTGTTTTTGCAGACAGCACCTTTTCTGCTCCGGAACCAGCATCATCGAGGCCAACAACTTGTATCTGCCCGATCATTATGGGGTCATCATTGTTTGATTTGAAGCCACCATTTGAGAGGCATCTCTTAGCCATGTTTGAAGCAGCAGCCACTACGCTGGCCTCTTCCACTACGAAAGGGATGGCATAGTGCTCCCCGTCAATCACGAAATTAGTAGCGACGCCGATAGGTAAGGCATAGGTGCCTACGACATTCTCAATCATCCTGTCTGCAGTATCGCTATCCAGAGTTCCGGCTTCCCAGGCTTTTAGATGATCTTGATCAAGATTAGCGGCCTCAGCGAGCTTCTCTCTACGTTCTTTGGGCGATAGGCGATGGAAGCCCGGCATTCTGCTATCTTCGATTGGCATGAGGCTGGGTCCGGTTGACGGGTTGTAAGGAATGCGGAAAATTACGAAGGTAAGGCTGTATAATATGGGTCCCGATTCTTCACGATAAAACCACATTTCAACAAGATATAGCCAAATAAAAAGCGTTAATTTAAATTTAAAGCGTTAATAATGCGTTAACTATGCGTTAACAAAGCGTTAGTAAATACCTTAAAATATGAATTAAATGATATTTATAGAGAAATTATGATTTATTAATACGTTAATATGTAATAAAATTGCGTAAGTATACGTTAATACTAAAGACAACCTTCTACAACCACGATATATGGAAGGGCCACCATCTATGTTGGACCTCCCCAGCCTGAGCGGCAATCCCTTTGAAATCAGACCCCTTTCTATTGGTCAAGCAGAAGACCTGATTGGCAGAGATGACATTGTGATTGAATGCAGGGAACACATGGTATCTTCTTCTCCGAGGATGTGTATAATTTCTGGAGCACGAGGATCTGGTCGCACTTCTCTGTTAAATGCAATAGCCTCACAGACATCGCATCCTTTCATCAGCCACTATTGGCCAATGGACGGAGATCCTGTGAAGAACATGATCACTCAAACTGCTGCGCATTTTCTGGGTCATAATTTACCATCCGTGGTATCCGAGACAATACTGCAACTATCTGAAGAGTTGGAGCGAAAGGACGGTCCAATTCCACTCATAGCCTTCGACTTGCCATACAATGTCGAAGTAGATCGTGTAATACCTAGACTTGCTCAGATAATGCAGAAGATGAGGGCGCTTGTCGTATTCACAATGTTGCCAATGCAATTGCAATCATTGGAGGAGGGAACACTTGAGATCTTTGATACACCATATACCCTCAAAAATCTCGAGCAGATTGAGATTCAATTATTGGCTGATAAGAGAATAGCGCGCGTTGCACGACAGAGGTGGATAATACGGCCACTTCTCCTAGAGAAGATCCATGAGTTAACCGAAGGTCTTCCAAGGGCCGTGATTCGAACCCTAAGAGGACTTGTCGACGAGCGCAGGGGCATGAAGGGCAGCAAGGGCTCTTTGGAACGCTTGGTGCGTTGGTCAGACGCCCCTATGGCAGTTGAGCCGGAAAACCCCTCTTCGATCGAGAAGCCGCCCGAGCAAAAGCCAGCTGTAGCAGGCGCGATATCGTCGATCTATGAATATGGGCTACCACAGTTTAATTCTGTACCAGACGCAGAAATAGAACCTGTTGTCGGAGACCCACTGGAATTACAAGAAGATCAAAATCTCCCAGATTTGAACTACGAGCCGTTCGATGATCGAGAGAAAGAACCACCAACGGATATTTCAAAAACAACTGAAATATTTGATCAGGAAGATAGTATTCAGCATCCTCAACACGAGATTACGGGAACACCTGACATCAAGTCAAAAAATATCTCCGAGCCTACTGATGGCGGATTCATTTGGATGGAACCAGGAACAGAGCCCCCTCCACTTCCGGAGCCTACTCTAGAAAAGTCATCAGGAGGCTCTTTCTCCGGCCTTCACAGGAGAACAAACACTGCTACGTTTGAGATGCCACTAGGTGGCGATGGAAATCGTGTTATCGATGCAAGCCAACCCCCTCTTGAACCCCAGGAAGTCAAATCAAGGGTGCAGATAGAACCCTCATTGTTCCACTCCGAAGAAAATCTTCCAGACAATACGCCAGTATTGGCAACAGAAGAAGCCGTATGGACTGTTGATGGCCAATTCGAGGCCAACCTCCCTCCTCCTGTCGAGGAACGTCAAGAAATACGATTCGACGATCACTCTATTCCCCGGGCGAATCTACCTCGAGAAGAAGTACCACCATCCAGGATATCATTCTCATCAATCTCCGAGCCTTTATGGGAAACCCCTGATAAATTCGTCTTGTCTTACTCTAGAAGCCTCACACAAGCAGAGAAGATAGTTCTCTCAGCCTCATCGATACGCGATATATCCCCTTCAGATCCAGAGATACAAGCAAGGCTCGAGGTCGGCCGACCGAGACTGTCGCAGATATTCAACAAACTAAAGAGGAATGGTTATTTGATTGTAAGGAAGGAAGGAAGAACACGATATTTCAGAATAAGTAAGGAGGCTTCCGATGCCCTCAGATAATCACGAAAAGACGACTCTAAGCAAGGAACGAGTTTCCAGCTATATCGCGATATCAAAAGAAGCACGCGCCAAAGCCACCCCAAAGGATCTGGATGACGAACAGGAGAAGAACCTCGAATCTATGATGAGGATGTTTGACGACTATCTCTCAGATGCTGAGCATTTCCTGTCCGAGGGAGATCTGATTCGAGCCTTTGGAGCAGTGAATTATGCACATGCATGGATCGACTCAGCTGTGAGGATTGGATTGATGGATGGGCATGGCGATGATCGACTATTTACCTTGCCATAGGGAGAGTTGACCATAGAAGATAAGAATAAGATTTTGATTTACCTCTACTTATCCAATGAGCCTCAGAGAAGGCCCGCTTGTAACTTCGATATACGAGCCCCCGGCACTAACCAGTCTCTCCTTCAATCGCCTATCTACAGTGAGTACCGGCAAACTGCCATCTACTGAAAGCTTCACGAGCATATCATCAGTGTGCTTCATGTCTTCAATGTCAGGTATTCTCTCCGATCTTTGTTCGAGTAAATCCAGTAACAGGCCACTTCTCTTCCTCGAAAGATTCTCTAATTCCTTTGCCACGGAGTCGAGAACCAACAATTTCGGCGATCCGACAACCGAAGCCATGGCAACATCAAGATTCAATCTAGCATCAACCAATGCCACCCAACCACATGCATCTATGATTAGGCCGGACAGGCATATCACTCCTTGATGGTCGCATGTCCAATCAATCGCCATCTAGAACCTATTCTTCGAGACAGCGTTATCCTGCTTCCAACTTCTGCACAGATCGGAAGTCGCAGGTTAAGTTTGGCATTCTTCCCTTTGATCTGGGATACTGTGCCCACGCTGGTGGCAGTAGCCGAATTCAACATCAACATCTCCCCCGATTGAAGCGGCCTCACCATCTCCGGAGCCTCACCGGATGACGACACCATGACATCCAGTAGGACCAGGTCGATTTTCAGATCCACCCAGACAGGCGGCAATTCTCCTTCCTTTGCCATGACTTGGCCTGAAAGGTCATCCGCCTTCGTTACCATCGGGTCAAGAGGGGTAGATATCCCGCAGAGACCTCCAGCATGCACTGAATCGAGTGAAAGGCCTCCTCCCTTGATCCCTTGAATACGAGTCTTAATCGGCTCCCAATTTGTTTTGGAACCCTTTGTTATCCTTCTTCCAGGTGCAATGAGTATGTCGTCCCCAACAGAGAATGAACCTTTGACGACACTTCCGCCAATCACGCCGCCTCTCAGCTGATTGGGCCTCAGACCTGGCCTGTTTATGTCGAAAGACCTAGCTACATACATCAGACCATGCTCCTCCCCAGTCCTCTCAGGGGTAGGTATGATTTCTTCAATAGCCTCAATCAAGGCATCCAGATTAACACCCTGTTGTGCCGATATCGGGATGATTGGTGCATCAGAAGCAATCGAATCTTTCAGGAAATCCTTGATTTCCTTATGCGACTCAACCGCTCTTTCTCTTGTCACTAGGTCAATCTTATTTTGAACGACTACTATGTTTTGTATCCCTGCAATTTCAAGAGCGGCCAGATGCTCTCTTGTTTGTGGTTGAGGGCAAGTTTCCGTGGCCGATACCAACAATAGCGCCCCATCCATAATAGAAGCCCCAGATATCATCACGGCCATCAGCGTCTCATGACCAGGCGCATCAACAAAGGATACTACTCTTGCAAGCTCACTTGGATCATCATTTTCCCCCCCAGGCTTCTTTCCCGTGGGATAGAATTCACCTTCAGAGGTCTGATAGAATGCAGTGTCTGCATATCCAAGTTTGATGCTTATGCCTCGCTTCCGCTCTTCCGAATGTGTATCTGTCCAGACCCCAGAAAGAGCCTTTGTCAATGTCGTCTTCCCATGGTCGACATGGCCAACCATGCCAATGTTGACTTCAGGTTGAGATGGTAGCGTTGTGGCCATTTATATCCCGCCGATTCACTCCTCTTCGGAGGATCCAGCGGAGGCCTCGTCCTCTAGTCCGAAGATCACGCCGAGAGGCCGTTTGCCATAGTCGACTACTTTGAGATTAATCTGGCGGGTACTCTGGCTGATTACGTTGCCCCTGAGGTTTCTACGCCTCCTTATGCCCTCGTACTTGTATCGGTATATCTTACTATTTTTATTCACATACCTCTTTCCTTTGTACCCGACTCCAGGGGTAACCAGTACAGGTTTCACCCCTCCTCCGTCTAGGTCTGGACGCATTGCCCTCCCAGTGGTATCGGAACCTCCTGTGATTTCCAATGTGTATCCGGTGAGGGCCTGGTCCCCCTCACCTACAAACATGCCATCAACAGTGTCGCCGATCCTCTTCCCGAGAAAGTGATTGTATCCAGTCCCAGTGATGTCAATTGCGAATGAGCGGCCCTTTGCCTTCGGATCAGTGTCGTTGAGGACTCCCTTGAAAGACTGATCTCCTGCCATTGCACACACCGAGACAGGCGATGCGACACTCGACCCCTATAAGAGCGGTTCGGAGCCCCAATGTGCTTTAGTTAGGCGATAGAACGCTGGAAAGTCGTGTTTCCAGCACACCGGGCGACATGTTTGACATGGTGATGTGTTGGGTCCGCCCTCGCCCCTTTGTTGCCGAGGCTGTTTGACTTTCAATCATACCAGACTGCTCTAGGGACTTTACATGCTTCCAGAATGTGGTATACCCTCTCGGCTCAAATCCAAACTCTTCGCAGACTACATGATACAGTTTCAGAGCGTCTCCACTCGATACCACGTCCTCCTTCTTCAGCCGTCTGCATATTGCAAGCAGTATCAATTTCTTGTGTTCGGATAGATCATCAACTTGATTTGGTTCCACAGACGCACTTCTGATCTTGCTCGGATGTATGTCTTCTATCCCGACCTCCCCTCTTCCTTCTTTCTCTGCCCGAATAATCGCTGCTTCCAAGAGTTCTATTGCCAACCGTGCATCGCCTGATTCTGCAGCGTATCTGGCTATCTTTCCAAGCACATCTTCTCCAATTGAACCTTTGATGCAGGAGGCTTCCGCTCTCTGACGAGCTATCTGAAGCAGATCGGTCTTGTTGTAGGGATGAAGATTCACTCTGCTACTGGCACCAAGTCGAGAAATTATGGCAGGCTCAAAAAGCCTGAGAAGAGATGAGTCCTGGCTAACCAGAATAATCGACATAGTCCCTCTCTCATTCTGACCTTCGTCGATCCTCAACAGCCTGTATATCAGGTCCGTACTATCTCTTCGAATCATCACATCTACTTCATCTAGGATCAGAAGCATATGTGCACTGTGCGTTCGAAGATATCTTTTGATTGACTGGATCATTTCACCCGCACTGAAACCTCTCTCCGGATGGCGCTCATCGAGACTGATTGCTATCTGCTGCAATACCTGGGGGCCTGAGGGGTGATTCCTGCAGTTAACATGGACATGCACGATCTTCCTCCGTCCCTCCAAATGCCTTCTGAGATCATTTCCAAATACTTGTGTGAGTACCGTTTTCCCCGATCCAACTGGTCCGGTTATAACTGCCTTGCAGCTCGTATCCGGGTTTTCTATCTGCGAGAATATGGATGCAAGTTCGGACAGAGAATCATCTCGTCCAACCAGCGTACTCGGCGTCCAATCATATGAGAGTGGCAACCTATCGACAAGGATTTTCCCGGCCCCTATACGGTCGAGATAGTCAGCCATACGACAATATTCGTGCCACACCGCTCTTAGAGATATCCGGAGACAGGGTTCATTCAATGGATCTGGTCAAAACGATATCCATTCTCCCATTTCTTCTCGCCAAGAGCCACTTCAAGCTCATAGGGAGTTATCATCGGTTTCGCATACTTGACAGCATCATCTATGGCTATCCGGGGGCATGCGGTATTCACGAAAACATCGACAGGATAGAAATCAATCAATTCTGGGCCCACATGCTCCATTGCTAGAAGGAAACCTTTCTTGCCATGCTTCTCCAATTTCCTCTTCATCCGCAGGGCCAGATTCCGCCTCATCTGGCCGGGTTTCGAGCCGATTAATATGCCAAATCTATCCTTGTCCATGGAGGACATGATCAGCCCTGAACGCTGTCTGAGTATTCTCTCAATCCTATCTTTGCCCATTTCCTTGGCCTCACCAGTGTATGGGTCCAGCATAGCGAGAGGCTTTCCGGTGTGCAATACCAATCCAATCGGATGGAAATCGCCACTCCCCAAGAATATGTAATGCCCAACCGTCGGGTCATCGCCCGAATAGTTGCATCCCAGGACTTGGCCCGGGAATGATAATCGAGCACCTCCGATGGGAATTGTGACGTCAAATCCTGCCTGTTCAAAGTGATCCTTGAAGGTTGGCAATAGATGCAAATGCTGTATGCTTCCCACTAAACCGAGTTTCGTGTCTGTTAATGGGGCAACTCTGCCAACCATGTCTTCAAACCGATCCAACCCCTCTAATTCAGACAAGACCGGCCCAGATGAGTCGTTCATCCGATTAATGGCAATCTCTCGATGAGCATGCAAATAGGGGAGAACCGGCGCAATTTCCGGATTCCCATCATATGTGACTGGAATGAAATGTGTAGGCATGCCAGAGTCGATATTCATCTGGGAATGGCCCATGTGTGCTACCAGTTCAGCTCCAATGTTCTGCATTTTATCGTGAACCAAGTCACATGCGCCGTAGCAAGGATCAGCGGAAAGAACCACTCGAGCCGAGGTTTCAGTCTCAATTTTATCCATCATTTCGAGAGCCTGCATCTTGAGGCCTTCAGGAACTTGGAGAGCCACCAGCCGGTGGTCATTCTCCTTTATCCTGGCCACCAAGTCGTCCAATTCGAAGTCATGACGATCGAGATCCATGGTGACAGCCATTCGTTGGGGCTGTGGACGCCTATTTCATCGGTTGCATCATCCAGTGCGCGTAATATGTCAATACATGACTCTATTCACAGCCCCATCATACTCATCTATCTCATAGCTTCGAGGACCAATGGCGCCACTTTTGTCGCATATAGTTCGATACTCTTCATCAATTTGGGATGAGGTAATGTCCCATTACTGTATTTCATATCGAATCTTGAGAGATTGAGTAATTTTGAATTTTTGATAATCTTTCTGGCTACTGTTTCTGGTGAACCTACATACAGTGCACCATCGGGCCCGACGCCGTGTTCGAATTGAGCTCTTGACATCGGAGGCCAACCCCTCTCCTTCCCTATTTTGCTGAACAAGGCTTGGTGGTGCGGCCAGACTTCCTCTATCGCCTGCTCATCTGAATCAGCCACGTGACCAGGGCTATGAACTCCAACTGGGAGCCTGTCCTGACCCATCTCATCAAGGGTCTTGAAGTACAGTTCGACAAGAGGGGCGAATCTTGACGGCTGTCCTCCGATTATTGCTAGCATTAATCGAGCACTGTTTCTCGCCGCTCGAATAACTGAATCTGGACTTCCACCTACGCCAATCCAAGTTACTATCGATCCATCCTCGGTCTTAGGGTAAACCATCTGGTTAGTGAGAGGGGGTCGAGTAGTCCCTCTCCAAGTGATTGCCTCCTCATTTCTCAACTCAGTGAATAGAGATGCCTTCTCTTCAAATAATCTGCCATATTCATTCAGCGCATAACCAAAGAGGGGGAATGATTCTGTGAATGACCCTCTTCCAAGAATCACTTCTGCACGCCCTTCGGATATTGCGTCCAGCGTCGCAAAGCGTTGGTAGACTCTGACCGGGTCGTCCGAACTCAAGACCGTCACTGCGGAGCCAATTCGTATGTTTTTGGTCTCTGAGGCTATAGCAGCCAACACGACTTCTGGCGCGGTTACGGCGAAATCCTCTCTGTGGTGCTCGCCCACGCCAAAAAAGTCGATTCCAAGCCTGTCGGCTAATTTCGCTTCCTCCACAACGTTCCTGAGCACCTCATGGTGTTCCAATAATCGACCATCATCATCTACAGTCACATCGCCAAATGTGCCAAGCCCGAGTTGGAAATCCATGTTGTTTTGGGTGTGAAGGTTCTACTTAGGGTATTGTAATGCTTAGTCAGCCATCCTTACTCTGCCATCGACAATCTCAATACGAGCCAAAGACCGTATTGGCCATTCAGGGCGCTCTCGATTCAGCCTTGACCTACCCTCTCCTTTCTCGATTGCAATCACGATATCGCGGAGAATTACCCCCATTTCCTCGAGCTTCTCGAGAAGTGGCTCGAGGGTCCCTCCTGTCGATATCACATCATCGACGATCACGATTCTCTCACCAGGGGCTATGTCGTTGATATACAGCGTTGAGCTGGAGTACCCAGTCGAAACATCAACAGCGACCTCCCCCTCCATGCCATAGGACCTCTTCCTAATCACAACGGTCGGAATACCCGTGGCCTCTCCCACGGCTGCTAGAAGCGGAAGCCCCATCGCCTCTACGCTTACTATGAGATCAACGCCTTCCCAATCTGTGGATTCTACGATAAGGGTTGAAACCGCTTTCAGAACCTCTGGATCCATTCGGGGTATCCCATCCGATATTGGGTGGATGAAGTACGGGTAGTCCCCCTTCCAGATGATGGGTGCACCCTTCAGAGATTCTTCCAAAACTCCCATCGGACTGTGTGGGCTGCTCATATGACGCGGTCTCAGACCAGACCCTTCAATGTCTCGGCACCCTTCACGACCTTTATCGTGCAGGGAGTTGGTAGCTTCATACTGGCCTTTCGCAATGCGTCGCGAGCCTGCAAGTAGAACTCAGGTCTCGTGTGTATGGAAATCACAACTTCTCCGCGCTTCACTCTAGCCGCTGTCCCCACGTTCTTTCCGAATGACAGCCTCATTCCCTGTGAAACACGATCCGCACCAGCACCTGTAGCCTGCTTGTTTTCGCGGATCACGTGATGAGGGTACTTGTGAACACGCAGAGCATAGCCGATCTCAGTGGCCGCATTACGAATCGTGGCATTTGAGATCTGCCGAGAGGCTTCTAGCGCAGTATGGCGGATTTGGCAGGAGTCGTCTGCGGTCAGAGTCAGAATCACCTCGAAGCCATCTGCTTCAGCAACTGTTCTGTTTCCCATATGGTACCTGAGAATTCTGTTGTTGGGTACACCGCCTGTGTACTTTCTACGGGTATAGGCGGGGCCTTTGATCCGGCGATACATCTTCGCTGGCTTGCGTGCCATCCTAATCCCTCAGTCCGCGGCGACCGGCCGTTCGTATTTAATCCTGAAGGGGGCTTCTCCCCGCTCTTCCCACTGCCTCGCTCTCCCTCTGGACGACTCTCACACCAAGTACGATGAGTATGAAACCCAACAGGAGTGAGGCGCCCAACTGCTCATCGAGAAGCAGCCAACCCCCGAGGACCCCGAATGGCGGCACGAGAAACACATAGGAGGAGGCGGAGGTCGCACCAATCTTCTCGACACCGACGACGAACCATATGTAAGCCAAAACAGTGGATAGTATACTCAGGTACAAGATGGCCAGGATATCCTCGTTGTTGGGAGTCTCAAAGCCCCCTGAGTAGACATCCGCCAGCCACCATGGCGTGAGCAGGAATGTTCCGACGAGAGAGTACCAGACTACGATCTCCGAGGAACTGGCACCATTGTCCCCCTCGGTCTCGAGCATTATCCTGGTCAGATTGGTCGCAGTGGCCCAGCACAGTGCTGCGAGCATTATCATGAAGTCGCCTTTCAGCCTGTCATGCAGAGGGATATCGGTGTTAGGGCTCCATCCCGTCACCACTGCGACTCCGATGAAGGCAAGGACGAGGCCATAGACCATCCTTGCAGTGATCTTCTGGCCGAGGAAGGGGGAAGCGAGCAGGACCGTGAATATGGGATTCATGGTGATTATCAGCGAGGCGTCTCCCGCGGCGGTGAACTTCATCCCGTGCATGAACAGGAGCTGATACCCCATCACCGCGAAAATCGCAATGAGGACAACACTCACCCATGCATCTCTGGAGTCAGGCAGCCATCGTACTTTCTCGCCCTTGGCCGATCTGTAGAAGAACCACAGGTAGAACGCTAACATGCAGACGACGTATCTCATCCACGCCCCTGTAGCCGGGGGCAAGGACAGTGCAAGCATGCGCCCGATGGCCCAGGAGCCTCCCCAGATGATGGCAACTAACAGCATCAGGAAGTGCACATTGAGGCTGTCTCTCCCGAACATCGCATCAACCCGTGGTCAATATGGCCAGCCTAGATTCAGATTAACCAATCAATGAAGTCGGGGCCACAAGATTCGACATAGGGGCCCATCGGACAAAGATTTTCATCGGACCCCTCTTCATACCCATATTTGTGAGGCAGATATAGCGATGTCAACTCCGTGCCATGTGCTACATGGCTTGCAGACATGAGTATGTGCTGGTCCAATGCTACGAATGGCATAGTGAAACTCACGCTTCTTGGAGTGGCACAGTCAAACACGTCTGAATAAGTCACCCCCACATCGACTAGATTTTGACAACCCCCCCAAGGTTGCCCATTGCGTTGAAAAGGTTGATCACTAGTCGATGAACCAAAGCCGAGCGGAAATATGTCTCCCTCAGGGGTGATTTCCGCGATCATGACCTTCCCATTGATGGTGAAATGAACGTCCGAGACGAACATTGTGATGTATAGCGCCTCGTAGGAATCCTCTGAGAAGCGCTCTTCGAGATAGGTTCCGTCCAGCATCGCATCCTTGGAGATCAAGACGGAAAGATGGCTGTCGCTGGGCATAATCAAGTCCTGTTGATCAGGAGTGCTGGTTCCAAATATACGAGGCGTCCCTATCCTGATTTTCGTGAGGGTGTTATCTCCGTCACTCCAACGATGTACAGTGTTGTCAGATGCCTCTCTGATGTACATGTACGCGCCGAGGGGGGAGAGAGGCCTGGGGTCGACAGTGTCGTTGGAGATGTACGATATAGTCGCATCATACCCAGATGCCACTGCGACTTCTGTCAGCTTCAGCAATTCCATGCCGCTGTCAGAATCCACGTTCGCAGCGAACCAGAGGGAGCCGTCTGCCCATACGAGTCTGTCGGGGGAGCTGCTGCCTGAAGTATTCAGATCGTCAACCATCACGGTCGTAGCAGTGGTCCCCATGGTCGTCCAGAGCTCATCCCCGTTGACTCCGTCGTTTGCTGAGAAGTACAGCCTGTCTCCGGCCGCTGTCAGGGATGCTGCATTGCTCCCAGAGGCCCCTGGATTGATGTCTCTGACCCTGACAGCGTCATAGTTGAAGAACGACACGTCGGTGTCGACTTTCCACAACTCCCTGCCATCCTGGCCGTTGTCCGCGGTGAAGTAGAGGCTATCCCCCGCTACAGTGAGCTCTCTCGGGCTAGACCCCGCCCAGTCGGCGCAGCACACATTGATGCCCTGCGCCTGTCCGGATTCCGTATCTGGGTGTATGTTCTCCACGATCATGGTGCCGAGTTCAGTCCCATCGGACACCCACAGCTCCTCGCCGCTCATTTCCCAGTCCTCGTAGGAATACCAGTACGCTGCCATCGAGGAGAAGAAGACCTTGTCGCCAACAGCAGTGAGTTCCCGAGGGCCAGTATACCACGCTATGTTCTGACCTACGAAGGGTACTGATTGAGACAGGGTTTGGAAGAACATGCCGTCCTCTATCACCTGCTTGGTGCCCGATGCAGTCCCGTCCGACACCCAAAGCTCGTGATCCGTGAAAGGCAGTTGTGAGTTGTTCCTGGCAAAGAAAAACAGTTTGTCGCCTGCGACGGTCAGTTCGGTTATGTCGCTGTCATCAGGCTCAGTTGTGCCCTGGATGATGTTTATCCAACGCTCCTCCGGATTGACGTCCTTCACCATGTAGGTGCCGGATACAGTACCGTCCGAGCGCCAGAGCTCTTCTCCATGAACGCCGTCATCAGCAGCGAAATAGGCAACGCCGCCCATTACAACCGGGTTTCTCGGCGCCGCGTCCCCCAGCCCCGGATTTATGTCTTTGACCATGCCAATGGGGCCATTACAAATCCCCTCCCTGTGAGTGATTTCATCCCCGGCGATCTTTCCATCTATGTCTTGGGAACCGGTACCGTCATCGAATCCCAATTGAAATTCATGACCTTTGAGACCATCCGGGCAACTATCCCGTTTGTCGACAAGTTGGAATATCGGCCTTGAGATCGTGGTCTGCAATGCAGAAAGTGTGGATTGGAGCGTTTGATAACTAGCTTGAAGATCCTCAATCTGACTTTCACTCAATAGGAGGTCCACCTCCAATAAGGAGACTTCCTGATCCAGTAATGCCCTTTGTGATTCTAGTTGATCGATGTCTCCCTGGGATGTCGCGATTGTCTGGTTGAGCTGTTCTATTTGCACGTTGAGTGCCGTGATGTTGGCCTCGAGGACGACCCTTCGCTGGGTGGCCTGTTCGATCAATGCGCTCAACGACTCAATATCTGACTCTAGATTCTCCTTGGCCTCCAACAGAAGGAGATTCTCCTCAGAGATACCGTCAGATGTCATGTTGGCATCGCTCCAGAGGTCTTCTATCTGGTCGATTTGATCTTCAAGGTCGCTTATCTCGCTCCGATTCGATGACTCGTTGTAAACTAGGCCAGCGCCAAGTGATGCAGTGAAGAATAGAGAAACAATCAGAAGGGCGCTTCGTGCCATACTGCGGGGAAGGGCGATCCAATCTTGTTTCTTTCCCCTACTGTTGCAATAATTTTAGCAGAGAAATCGTGAAGTTAGGATGAGTTGATCCGACGCACTCATGTCCCAGAATCACTCCACCAACACGACTTGCCAATACGAGAGCTGTCATGGCCACTCGATGATCGCTGTGCGTCTCTATCTTGGTTTCAGGGCGAATCAGGGTTTGCCTGCCTGGTACCTCGATAATACCTCCGTCTTTCGAATAGGCAGTCATCCCGAAAGATGAGAGAAGCTCTATCGTAGTTCTAACTCTATGCGACTCCTTACGATCAACATGCCCTATGCCTGTTATTGTCCCCCCCTCGCCTAGCGCAAGCAGCGCTGCTGCAGGCGTGATTAGATCGCTCGCATCAGACAAATCCAGAATATCCACGTTGTTATCCTGTAGTGATTCTACAGCATTACCAAGAAGTTCAGATTCCACATGCATAGAGGCCCCAAGATCGACATCGTGCAGTCTTTCCAGTAGCATAATTACCGGAACTAGACTTCTCTCCGGGGGGGCATCCACTCTTTCAGGCAAAACAATCTCCCATGGTTTGATGATGAGAGAATTTTCTGAAAATTCATTTTCCGACCCGGTAAGTTTTGCAATCTTGTAACTCAGATCGAGATACCCTCTGCTCACGGGCTTTCCGATAATACGTACGGATAATTCCGCCTTCATCGATGGGGCTGCCATGAGGAGTGCTGAGAGCGGCTGACTTCCTTCTGAAAGATCTAGTTCGATATCCCCGGAATTCGCAGGGCCAGATATCCGCAAAGAGCCGTCATTGGAGCGTTTGCAATCACAACCTATCGCCGAAAGAGCATCGGAAAGAATGTCGAATGGACGAGATCTAAGAGAGGAGTCCCCGGTAAACGAAGTCTCCAGCGAGAGTGATGAGCATAGCGACATCAGCATCCTTAGGCCGGTTCCTGAATTTCCGAGATTAAGACCCTCACTAGTATGAATAGGGAATCCGACATCGGAAACGCCAACGAGTATTTTACCGTCCATCATTTGTATTTTGGCACCTAGCCTATTCAAACTGGAAACAACACTTCTGACATCCTCTCCGATTTCTCCCCTGTGACAGATTTCCATTTTGGTTTGAGACTGCGAAGCCAACATTAGCCACCTTATGATATGGCTCTTAGAAGCGGGAAGAGGCCAGGTGCTCCCCTCAGAGATATTGGACCCGAGTATCTCGATCACGACACGCTCACGGGGATGAGTCGGTTGAACCCTCGCTTCTAATCCAGTCCCCGAAGTCACTCAATCCGTCCCATGAATCGGCCCTCTCGTCAATGATGCTCATTTCCAGAGTCTCTTCCAGGGTCCCAGTCATTTTGACCAGATTGTTTCTGTGTAGCAATTTTGGGCTCAATCCTGGCAGTAGTATGGAGATGGCCCTCGGCACCCTTCCTGGGTATACCTCATTCACGTGACCAACTATGTTTGTAGTGCAGGTATTGGTAATGGTATTGTACCATTCAGGGTCTTCGCTAAGTTTGTTGGTCCTCCTCAGATAGGATTCGAGCATCCTCCTCTCGTTCCCCGGGCCCAGAACGACGGCTTCGAAGAGATGGGTCACCGACTTCTTCCTGCATCTCGTCCTGACTCCGATAACATCCCTCTCCGTCGCCCAGACGTAGATTAGCTCGTATTGGCGAAACATCCCCTTGAGGGGGTGGTAACGCTCTCCCTTCTCCCTTCGAACCTCGATCGAACAGGCGAGCCTCTCCCCGTCTTCAGTCTCGAAACTCATTATCGTATGAGCCATCTGCCTTTTCGAGGGTTCAAAGTACTCCAAGACGAACCATATCTTCGATATTTTGTCGAGGTTTATACTGACATCAATCCATCTTTCATCGAAGTCCCTATTGCTCCTCCAATTGAAATCTCTGACGTTTCGAATCGTCACCTCGTCACCATTGAAATCTGCGGTTGCCATCCTCTCATTGTCATTGACCCATGATCTGTCGTTTGATGGTCTGAGGCTTAGATGCCTCAGTGTTAGCCAAATCAGGAATGCTAATGCCAATGCACCCGTCAATAGAATGGGCCAAGTAAAACCAGCAGCAACCCCACTTGTTGCATCGCCTTCCATCAGTACCACAGGGGAACCGTCGAACGGATGAACCCTCCCTCGACACAATGTGGCGCGGCAGGGGAGATTCGAACTCCCGAGGTGAGACACCACTGGATTAGCAATCCAGCGCAATGGCCAGGCTATGCGACTGCCGCAATGTTCCGGCGACCCAAGATTCCGGCTTAAGGCGAGCGGTTGGAATCATTCTTCTTCTGCGATGCCTTCAGAATCCTCATCATCTCCGTCGATGAGTTCAGCTGGGAGGCGTGCTACGAAGATAACCTCGTCAATGTGGGACTTCTTTTTGGCATCCCGCAGTTCCATTATTCTGGTGCCCTTGGTAACCTTGCCCAGGGTCTCCTTGGTCTGAGTCGCAGGCATGCGGATCATCATCCCTTTCTCGGTAAGCATGAACAGCTGATCAGAGAGGTCCGGGATTTGTCTGACACCAACAATCGAGTCTGCATCTGACAAGGCCATCGTTCGAACCCCCTTTGTGCCTCTGTTGGTTTTCCTGTACCCGTCCCGGTCCATCTTCGGCTCACCTTCATCATCGAAGAGTAGAGCGCCATCTTCGCTGATAGCTTGAATCATCTCCCCAGAGCCTAATCGACTACGTTTCGCCATGCCATACTTGGAAATTGTCAGGACGCTCGTATCGAAGTCATCAGTCACGATCATGCCCACCACACTATCGCCGGATTGCAGCTTCATCCCTCCTACACCTTGGCTGACCCTGCCCTGCACTCTGACTGTGTGGGTCATGTGGACCTCTCCTGTTGCTGGGTCCTCCCTCGTCTTGACTTCAGACGGCAAGAATCGACAGGCATACCCTCCGGAGGATACCAGGACCACATGATCTGCTTCAGTAGCAGGTCTAACTTGGACCAGAGAATCATTCTGCGTTGCAAATTTCAGGGCATATTTCCCGTTTCTATTGATCTTCACATACTCTGAAAGATGACTTCTCTTTATTCTGCCCTGGCTCGTGGCGAAGATGAGATAGTGCCCCTCTGGATTCTCAATCAACTCCCTGTCCATAGGAAGTATCGAGATGACTTTCTCATCATCCCTGAAACCCTCAAGGAGATTACGTATGTGCGTACCTCTCCCATATCTGCTGGCAGAAGGCGTCTCCCATGCGCGCAGTCCGTAAACTCGACCCTGATTCGTGAAAATCAGTAGCCTGTCTTTGGAGAAGCAAGTCACAATCGCCGCAGGAGCGTCTTCCTCCTTGGTAGCGACGCCCTTGAGCCCTTTACCTCCTCGATTCTGGAGGCGGAATGCCTCGACAGGAAGATGCCGTATGTAATCCTCTTGAGTCAGTGAAATTACAATCGCCTTCTCCTCAATCAAATCCTCTCTGTCCATGGAGAGCGGCATGGGGTCAATCACGGATCTCCTTTCATCCCCGTGCCTCTCCATCATCTCATCTAATTCCCCGATTAGGATGCTGAGACGCCTCGCTCTGGAGGCGATTATATCCGAGAGGTCTTCGATTTTGATCTTCAGGTCTTCAAATTCACTCTTGACTTTCTCCACATCTAGGCGACTGAGCTGATACAGACGACGTTCTGCGATGGCCTTGGACTGAGGCTCTGTGAAATCGAACGGAGCAACTCCAGACATCTCTTCTTTACCTTGGAGTACTGCTTCAAATTGATCTCTGCTAGAACTGGACCTGCCGACTTTGATTACATCGCTAATTCTGTCCTGGGCTTTGACGAGACCTTCTAGAATATGAGCTCGAGCCTCGGCCTTTTCCAGCTCAAATTTAGCCCTCCTCTCAATGACTGACTCCCGATGTTCGACATACGTATGCAACATTACTGGGAGGGTAAGGAGGACCGGTCTTCCATCCAATATGCCCATCATGTTAGCTGAATACGATTCCTGTAATCTGCTTGATTTGAAGAGTTGGTTTAGAACCGCATGAGGGTCGGCGTTGTTCTTCACCTCAATCACTACGCGAATTCCCTCCTTGGACGACTCGTCTCGAATGTCTCTTATTCCGACCACAGATCCCTTGGAAACTAAATCCGCTATATGGACAAGCATGTCTGATTTCTTTACCTGGTACGGTATTTCATGGACGACGATCTTTTTGCCCTTGGAGTCATCATGAACGTCGCACTTTGAGCGGACGTGAAACCTCCCTTTTCCGGTAGAATACATATCGAGAATGCCGTCCAACCCGTGAATTGTTGCCCCTGTTGGGAAATCGGGACCCTTGACGTGCTCCATGTACTCCTCGATCGCGATGCTCGGCATTTGCTGATTTTCCACGCCTTCCTCAAGTATCGCACCAACGTGCAATCTGATTGCCCCAGCCACTTCATTGATGTTATGGGGGGGAATTCTTGTTGCCATTCCTACAGCGATGCCGTCGCTTCCATTCAGGAGTAAGTTGGGCAGTCTTGCTGGAAGGACAGTGGGCTCCATGTCGGAATCATCGAAATTAGGCTGGAAATCTACCGTTTTCTTCTCGATGTCCTCTAGCATATGCTTGGAAATCTTGTCCAGTCTGCTCTCCGTGTACCTCATGGCTGCAGGGGGGTCGCCATCTATGGATCCGAAGTTACCCTGCCCGTCTACGAGAGGGTACCTCAGCGAGAACTCCTGTGCCATCCTGACCATCGTATCATAGATCGATTGATCGCCATGAGGGTGATATTTACCCATGACCTCTCCGACTGAACGCGCGGACTTACTGTATTTCTTCTCGGATGTATGTCCTCCTTCGTGCATGCCATAGAGCACACGGCGGTGAACTGGCTTGAGACCATCTCTCACATCGGGCAAAGCTCTGCCAATAATCACGGACATTGCGTAGTTGATGTATGACGTCTTCATCTCCTTGTCCAGAGAATGGTTCAGGATGTTCTCGTTACTGACTGGGGGGTCGTTATTCGCATTCTCTTCAGATGTCAAGATTCGTCACCTCCTTAGCATGCTTTTCAATGAACGCCCTTCGATCGGGAACATCCTCTCCCATCAATATCTCGAATAGCCTGTCCGACTCCTCAGCATCTTGGACCGTGACTTTTAGCATGGTCCGAGTCATCGGATTCATGGTGGTGTCCCATAGTTGGTCGGGATTCATTTCGCCGAGACCTTTGTACCTCTGAACACCGATTTTCGTGTTAGGGTTGTCACCCTGCAATTCCAACATCGCCTTGTCCCTTTCTTCATCTGAGAATACATATCTGCTTACTCGACCTTTTGACAGTTGGTACAATGGCGGTTGAGCGATGTACACGTGCCCGTCTACTATCGCAGGCCTCATGAATCTCCAGAGGAACGTCAGCATCAGCGTCCTGATATGGGCTCCATCGATGTCTGCGTCGCACATTATGATTATCTTAGAATATCTTAGTTTAGCAGAGTCAAAAGACCCTTCTTCCTCGCTATTATTGCCGACTCCAGCTCCAAGAGCCCGAATCATGGTTTGTATTTCCTGATTCTGAAATACCTTTGCAGCATTGTGTTTTTGCCTCTCCACATTGAGAATTTTTCCGCGCAGAGGGAGAATTGCTTGAATCCGACGATCTCGCCCCGTTTTCGCAGACCCCCCGGCAGAATCGCCTTCCACGAGGTATACCTCACACTCACTCGGATCCCTGGATTGACAATCTGCAAGCTTCCCTGGCAGACCCCCTCCTTCCAGAACCCCCTTCCTGCGAGTGAGGTCCCGAGCTTTACGAGCTGCTTCTCGAGCCTTGGAGGCTAGAAGCGCCTTCTCGACTATCTGCTTTGCAACAGAGGGGTTCTCTTCGAAGAACTCTCCTAGTTTGTCATAAACAATGGTCTGGACTATGCCAGTCACTTCGCTGCTGACCAACTTGTCCTTTGTCTGTGAGGAGAAAGAGGGATCAGGATGCTTTACGCTGACTACTGCAGCCAACCCTTCCCTCACATCGTCCCCAGATAGTGCATCCCCCTTCAGCAACTTTCTTTTCTTGGCATATGAATTAACGGAGCTGGTGAGTGCAGTTCTCAGACCAGACATATGAGTGCCGCCGTCCTTATTTCGTATGATGTTGGTATAGCAGCGAATGGACTCACTGAAGGCATCAGACCACTGCAGCGCTAATTCGACCTCAACACTCCCCTTCTCGATTTCTTTTTCTCCCCTTATCTTGATGACCTCTGCGTGAAGGACTTCTCTTCTCTCATTGAGTTGGCCCACATATTCCGACAGACCCCCTTCGTACAGGTGCTCTGAGACATGGGGCTCTTCCCCCCTCTCATCCAAAATTGTCATCTTAAGTCCAGCATTTAGGAAAGCAGTTTCACTTACTCGCGTATCTACTTCTTCAAAATCAAAATCCACCACTTCAGTGAATATAGAGAGATCTGGCTTGAACGAGATTTTTGTTCCCGTATCGGAGCATTCTCCTATCTCCTTTAGCGCCTCAATTGGGACGCCAGCCTCGTATCTTTGGAAGTAGATGGTTCCCCCTCTGTAAATGGTCATCTCCATCCACTCGGATACGGCATTTACTGCTGAAACACCTACTCCATGGAGCCCTCCTGATACTTTGTAGGAACTATTGTCGAATTTACCCCCTGCGTGCAACTTGGTCATGATTACCTCAGCAGCCGATATACCATACTCCTCGTGAGTGTCGACAGGGATGCCCCTGCCAAAGTCCCTGACAGAGAGCGAACCATTCTCGTGCATGGTGATCTCTATGGAAGCCGTGTGTCCTGCGAGATGTTCATCCACAGAGTTGTCGACCACTTCCCATATGCAGTGATGCAGAGCAGAACCATCATGGGGGTCGCCCAGGTACATCCCGGGTCTTTTTCTCACTGCTTCCAGCCCTTCTAAGACTTGGATATTCGATGCATCATAGGTCTCTGACATGAAATTTTCCCACCTTGCGAAGGTTCCCTACGGGAACCTTCGATTACTTAACGTTAAAAGTCCACGTCGACGGTATATGAAACATCCCGTCGCAATCGACGAATTGCAGTGATTATGACCATAATTGAGCCTTCTCGAACATTTCCGAGGGTAGTCACGATTATACACACGAATTCAACCCCCCGACTCGTGGATACACCAAAGATCTGCGCGACCCTAACCGGAACGACGGTTGAGGAGATGCTCGCAGATGCTTCTCTGGCCACTGTCGCTGGAGCAGATATGGTCGAAGCACGACTTGATATGCTCTACATGGAGGAAACTCCCGTCCCCTCGGATTCGAAGAATAATGATCAGAATTCAAGATTCAGACATCCAGAAACTGTGTTGACACCTAGGAATGATCCTGACATAGATATCGATGAAGCCCTTTCACTCCTGGAGGCAGGAATCGAGCTACCGGTGGTGCTGACTTGTAGGCCAATGCGGCAGGGGGGGTATTTCCCGGGCACTGAAGAGGAGCGGTGCGCAATTTTGAGGAAAGCCATTGAATCAGGGGTTTCCTGGGTCGATCTTGAGACAGATATAGAGCCCAAGACCCGTAATGATTTGATTAAATTGGCAGGCAAGAAAACTAGCATCATCGCCTCTGTCCACTTTGACAGGGCCCCTGATGACTCTGATGAGGTTATTGAGAAAGTCAGGGATATGGCGAGCCATGGTGATTTAGTCAAGGTTTGCTACGCAACATCGGGAAAACGCTCAGCATTGAAGCTGTTCGAGGCTGCATGGGAACTCAAGGAGGAAGATTTCGACTACACAATCATGGGTCTTGGAGAGGCAGGTGACTGGACAAGGATACACGCACCCGCTATCGGCATATCGATGGTCTACACAACGAGTGAAACGGGTCCAAAGTTGACTTCTTCAGGGAGAATAAACACGGTCGAACTCACAGGCGCATGGGAGATGCTTGACTACTCCTGAGCAACTTCTTGTGACTCATCCTTCCGAGACCACTCGCCCCCCGCGTCCCCCTCCACAAGAGGCATGGATCTGCCATACTCTTCCTCGGACTCATCACCGCCCTTCCATCCGTGGAATCTGGAATGGAGGACTGCAGGCACGATGATCAGGAGAATGGGGGGCAAACATACCAGTGCATATGCTGTGATGGCTGGAAGCATTACGCGCTCTTCCACTTCGACTGTCACCTCTGCGATTAGTCCCATACCTTCATGAGGTTGGTTACCCAATCTGGAAGAGTTCCAGTTATCAAGAACGAGGTACATGTTTGCATCTGGCTCTTCCCCCCACCAGTTGATGTAAGCTGTTTGATCCGAATCTATGGAGGTAGTGAATTCAATCTGCTGAACACGCTCATAGGCGTGAACGTCCCTGAAAGGCAGCCACGTTGCCATATCCCTCCATTCCAGAGGTATCGAGTCCAATGCTTCTTGCATTCCCTCAAATCTAGTATCATAGTCAAATTTGTAGATGTCAAAGTCAGTATCTGCAAGCAGATAGACATCCCCGATGGGTGGTGAACCGTCCGATATCTCAGTCGGATCTAGATAATATGTGACGCAGAATCGATATCTGTATCCTTTGACCAGCTCCATTCTCAGGGCCATGGCATCATCAGTGGGAATCAGGACTTCGGCATAGACGTCCTCAGTCAGGGGATCAAGATCGAGATCCCCATATCCTAGGCCCCAGGCTTCGTCAAATTCATCGTCAAATATGGGATAGCCACCTGCATCCACGATTTCGACCTGCGTGGAATTGGCGCCTTGATCCGGTGCCACTGAGCACGACGACTGCTGGCCACTTGCACCGTTTATGGGCACAAAACCCAGGGAAATCAGGATGAATACGACAGACGCTGCATATGCCTTCATCGCCTCACCTCCTGGAGCGGACGGGTCGTATGTAACCCGATTCCTCATCCCTCCGATCTTCTATAGTCAGATACTTTGGCTGAGGCGGCGCTGTATGCTGGTCCATACCTTGGAGGCCGCCCTCGCGCTTAACCTCAGGTACACCAAAGGTTTGATCGAACTCCTCAGCCTCCATTTCCTCATCGTCTTTTTGCCTCAGTATCATCCACCACAGGACGGCGAGCAGGGATACAAGAGCGAGAAGACCAATATTTTCTTCTGAGGGGCGGAAGTCCTCGAGCGTCAATTCTCCAAGTGATTTCGGAGTATCGGATTGTTGATCTGTGTACACAGTCACAATGAAAATTCTGTCAACGCATATGTCCACACCGTCACATACCCTCAGAAGGACCTGGCGCTCACCAACTTCAGACCATGAAGCATCCAACCATTCGAAATCATTGGATGCATCGCCATCCCCATCGTCATCAAGCAGGATATCAGTATCCCAGAAAGCCTCAAGATCCCCCGTCAGCAGCCATTGCCTGTCATTCGAAACAGATCCATCCCCATCACTGTCAACAAAGGCGTCTTTGTCTAGCCATGCCACGATTCCAGATTCGAGATCGGGATCGAAGAATGTAGCTGATAACTCAACTGAGTCGCCAACTGTTATCTGATCAGTGTCCACTATACTTTGAGCAGGAATCACGGGTGCCTCGGACACGGTTACCAGGATCGTAGTGCTTTGGACATCGCCAGTAAGGAAACCATCTCTTACTGTCAGGGTTACGGTGTAATCTCCCGGTTGAGACCATGAGTGCCATGCGGTTGAACCTTCCCTGATCGGACTCCCATCTCCGAAATCCCAATACCAATCAACAATACCAGTCCACTCGGGAGATTCAGGATCGATAGAGGTACCATTTTCGAACTCGGCGTCCCCATCTATGCTATTCCCTCCATCCAAGAAAAGAGGCTGTTCTGGCGCCAGGAAAACCCCGCCCTTGGTCGTGTGGGGGACCATCCAAATTACCGAGGGATCATCCGTATCCACAGCCTCTAAAATCGGATCATCACCATCCGTTGCAATTCTTGCCTCTATTTCTGGTATCGGCTGAGGATTTGAGATCTCTATTGTATATGTCTTGACCCCCGACTCCTCGCCGAGATTATCGGATACAACAAGGGACACTGAATAGGTGCCCGGTTCATCAAAGGTGTAGAAGACCGTTGAAATATTTTCAATCGTCTCTCCATCTATTGTCCACCTGTAAGAAAGATCCCCTGCAAATCCATCAGGATCATAGCTAGATGTCGCATCGAAGATGTACTCCTGCCCAGATTCTCCATCCGATGGCCGACTTAGGACAGCTAAGGGACGCTGATTGAGGACTAGAACACTGAATGTATGGGCTGTTCTATTCCCATCATTGTCTTCAACCTCTAAAGTCACATTCCTCATGCCTGGGGTCTTCCAAGCAACTCTTGGATTGGAGAGGTCCGAACTCGTCTGTGTAAAGTCCGAACCAAGTGACAGCGATGACCCGCCTATGTTGACCCCATCCCCCTCAACACCAGTTTCGAATGACCATGACCAAGAGACTATCACGCCGTCAACATCCTCGAAAACATCTGGGAGAATCATTGGAGTTAGAGTGAATGTCTGCAAAGGCTGGTCGAGAATCACGGACGGAGCCCGATTCAATATCGTGATGAGATAATCCGATCTTACTACGTGGATTCCATCATCCACAGTAAGTCCGAGAGTATACACTGTGCCATCAGAATCTCCGTCATTCCAAGCGTGGCTTGTTTCAGTTAGACCGATTCCGGACTCTACTTGCCCGTCCCCCCAGTCCCATTCAAACCAAAGAAGGTCAATAGGCACGTTGTCCAATGTCTGGCGAGATGAGAATGCAACTCTTTGCCCCGTGAGTAGAGAAATCCCTTCTCCGATCGATAACCCTTCTATCGAGATTTCAGGCAGCGGGTCAGAGGAATCATTCACAAAAATGTTCCACGTGACGATATCTGAATTTGCCTGTCCTTGATCCGTAATGAGAAGTGTGACTGTGTAGTTACCATTCTCAGTGTATGAGTGGTAGGGATTCTTCAAGGTCGAAGATGCTCCGTCGCCAAAATCCCAGGCATATGCTGCAGGAGGTTCAATGTTCGAATATGTGCCATTTTGAAGACCGATCCCCCATTCGTCGATCCCTGATCCGAAGAATGCAATTTGCAGCCACGGTTGTGTGTCGGTTGTGGAAGAAGATCCGGATGCTGTTGGCACCATGTTAGAAAGATCTTCTTGGTATCCCAGCACTTGGTCTACTTCCGACCCTTCTCCGTTAATGAGACTCAGTCTGAATGTCCAGTCACCATCAGTGGGAGGCGTGAACCAGAAGCGCCCTTCCACTGGGACGCTGTTCCCTGCAATCATCTTGTTAGTAGAACTAGACACCACTTTGCCTTCGGAGTCAATTGCCTCTATCAAGACGTCAACGCGTTCATAGAATGCCTGCGAAAGAACCTGATATCCTATTTCAACGGAGTCGTCATTGCCATCTCCATCCCGATCGAACGTGATGGATTCCGATATGCTAATTTCTGCGGGATCAGTTATGAGTTGAGCAAATACTTCCATTGAGGCTGTCGGATACCCCTCCGGCGGTAGAGGGCCACAACTTGCATATGCATAGTCGCAATCTCCGATCGAACTTTCGAATCTAACAATCACCCATACGTCATCAACATCTCCTCCGAATGATTGGACCAATCCCAAGAGATCTGAACTAGTTGGATCCACGACCATGTTCGTTATTGACCATGTCCCGGTCGAGGAGTCTCGCTGAAGAAGGGATCCCATGAAGCCTGATTCAGACGGCTGAACTCTGATACTCAACTGTGCACCAGTGCCTCCTGTGTATCTGTATGCACGAATTCCCCATCCCTCGATTTCCTGCACGCCACTTCTGGCCATTTCCGACCATGTGTCATTGAAACCGCTGTATTGCACTCGACATATCGTGGTCGAGCAACCGAATGCCAGATCAAGATTGCTGAAACCTAGCCCCAGCTGATTACTATCCAAGACCGCAGCAGCCGAGAAATTGGCAAAGATATCTGAGAATGTCGTACCAACGGGCGTCGCACTCGGCTCAGGCGCAAGTGCGAGATTGACTATGCCCTGGCTACCTTTTGCCGAGTCTGCGATGAGCCGTTGGAAGGCGTTCGACCCTCCCATGGTATCCACGACGTACAGCATCATGAGGAAACCAGCACCATAGTCACCATTTCTCTGATTCCACCATCTCACCGACATGTTGGACGACTCTGTCCAGCCATTGGCATGCCCAATCAAGGTATCAGTCAGTCCAAATGTCAGATATGCCGCCATATCAGCTGCCCCCTCATCGATCCAAATGTACTCCCCCGGGTCTCTTGCAGAGTGCAAAAGGTGTGCAAACTCATGTGAGATGATCGTATTTCTCCAAGAGAGGTCTTCCGAATCCATGAAGATTATCTCCCTACCTGAAGACATTGATGGATTGAAATAGCCACCAATTCCGCCACCGCCATCGATTGAGAGAATCAGAAGCTCTACAGTGCACGTGCCATCAATATCTGGAATAGATCCGAAATAAGATGTGACGGTTGGTTGAATGGTATTGTCCCATGTAGTTGAGATATCATTCAGAGTTGTTGCTGGAATAGACACTCCAACTTCAACTAGTATGGCTATGCCTGCTCCGACTTTCGCTACAGTAGCATCAGTAGATTCGCTGCCTTGGGTGACCGTAACAGAATCCCCTTCCTGATGCGCACTGTCACAAGACCGTATTTGGGACCTTGAATTTGTAATACTTAGAGTATCCACGCGCCCAGGGAATCCCTCATCAGCCCATTGTGTCTTGAGCGGTATGTATCCAGAGGAAACCGAAGACTCGGTTCCAGGATAGTATCGACCATTCTCGTGGGCCTTCGACGACTCTTCTGATTCATAGGTCACAGGCTCTCCAAAAACCGCTGTAGATATGGGGGCAAAGAGTGACGAAGTCAGGAGGATTAACACCAAAACAAATGGCGACGTTTTGTTCTGATGTCGATAACTAGTCAGCATACCGCCTCCTTACAGCATTTCATACCTCTACAGGCGACTTTTAACATCGATGGAGCGTCGTTCGGACGATATGGCGTCCACGTCCAATGTCCTGCATCCGGCCGCCATACTACTCAGCCTGCTGATTATGCTGTCAACATCAGTTTCTGCAACGTTGGGCCACAATCTTGTTTCCACTATTCCGCATGATGATTCTGCATTCACGCAGGGACTTGAGATGCAAGATGGTAGGATGTTCGAATCAACAGGTCTCTACGAGCACTCCCAAGTGAGGGAGATATCAGTGGAAGATGGGTCTCTAATTAGGTCCCATGACCTGAACGACTCATTCTTCGGCGAGGGTCTGACGTTGATTGATGACAGAATACTTGTTTTGACTTGGAAGGCAGGATTGATTCTAGAATTCCAACGAGATACATTCAATCAAAGCAATCATTACAATCTCGAAGGAGAGGGATGGGGAATGTGTTCTTTCGAAGACAGAATAATGGTTTCAGATGGGACAGACCAGCTTTCGATACTAGACCCCCTAACATTAGAGCTAACCGGATCATTGCAAGTAAGCTCGAACAACCACGATATTTCTAACCTGAATGAACTTGAGTGTGTCGGAGACAAGATATATGCAAATCAATGGATGTCGCCTTTCGTGCATGTCATCTCAGCCAATGATGGCGAATTAATCGCCACTCTGGACCTGTCTACTCTACCATCCGGGACTTCCGGAGACAGAAATGAAGTCCTCAATGGAATTGCATGGGATGAAGAAAGACAAGGCTTCTGGGTAACAGGTAAGAATTGGACAACTATGCATCTCATTGAGGTATACGAGACCGACCAAAACGAGTACTCACGAGATATTGAAGACTCTATATTCGATTCAATAGCCTCGGAAAAGAATCTCCTACTGATTTCTCTGGCGGTATTGGCAACTTTTGCTGTAGCCGTATCTCTGAACCAGCCCCCACCATCCTTATCGGCGTACAATGAGGACGAATGAACATGGTCCGTGAGCGTGTCGTCGAGGGGGTCATCGAGTGGCGGGACCAAATCCGCGCAGATCCCGCAGCAAGAAAGGCTGGATCATTCTTGATTGGAATAGGCTCAACCATGGGTGTAGTTCTCGGTTTGCTGTTGATATCGGTAAATCCATCAGACCTTTTAGATGACTCCGCGGCTGACACAACCGCTACTCTGAACGGAATGGTAATCGAGGCATTAGAAAGCGACAAGGAAGGGGGCGAACCAATAGGAAATGCTACTCTGACACTCTTCGATATGGATGGTTCAGTGCACAGAGGCCCTATTCTATCGGACTCGTCTGGTAGGTTCTCATTCAATGAGGTAGAACGAGATGATATGCGTCTAGAGGTGGATATGGACGGCAAGATATCCGAATATCGATTATTGGTCCCAGGGGATTCAACACAGATCGTAATATCAATGTCACAAGGAAACGGCTCCTCCGATGTAATCGATCTCCGAGGAGAGAGCCACTTGGACGATTCAGCTCTATTGGGAACTTTAATCGCCTTCGGAACTATTCTTGCGGGCCTTGCAGGGATCTCCGCATCTGTAAGCGGCTACCAGGGAAAGGCATATCGAAGAACTCAGGTCTTTGCTTTCTTTGGACTGTGGAGCCGAGGAGGGGTATTCATTGGACCATTCATGATTCTGCTAGGGATGGCGATCATATCCAGCACACGCGTCCAATTCCAGAAAAAGCCCGATCAGGTAGCCGAGATAGCCATAGACGCATCACAGGTGGGGTGACATGTATCTGATCACCATCGAGGGCGGCGATGGAAGTGGGAAAGGGCTGGCAGCCACGGTCATTAGCGAGGTGCTAGCCAAAGAGCGTGGTTTCAACTCGGTCGAACTCACTGCAGAGCCAAGAAGACGACACCCTCTCGGTAGGGCGGCCATTGACGCAGTCCGTGAGAAAAGACATCCCCCTGAACATGAAGCCAAGCTGTTCGCCTTAGACCGCCTAGATCACGGTTTGAATTGGATACTCCCCAGATTACAGGATGGCTCAGTTGTAGTATGTGATAGGAACATACACTCTTCGATGGTCTACCAAGGCGTGGTCGGAGGCATAGGGATACGCAATGTAGCCACACTCAATGCAGGAGCGCTTGTACCCGATCTCTGTATATGGGTCGACTGCGATCCTGAGATTGCCATACGCAGAATCAAGAGTGGGAGCCTTAGAGAGGCTTCGCCGGGCAAAGCTGAGTATTTCGAGACGTTAGAAATTCAGCGGATGATAAGGTCGGGTTATTCAGAGGTATTATCGGAGAATTCACTTACAGACACGCCATTCGATGATGTCGAAATTATTGGCCCTATTCTCAATGATGCGTCTGCGGATACATTCTCTTCCAGGGTCATAAATGAGATCAGACGATTTCTACGATCAAGGCCAAAGCCAAAGAACGTAGATATCAATGATGTAGATTTGAGATCTATAAAGCGAATAATCGGGTGGAATTCAGGTCAAGCAAAACTTCCCGGATTTGAGAACAGCTCCAAATCTACGAATCAGATAATTCCTTGGCATGCGTTTCGCGATGCTGAGCGGAAACACTTCGGCTCCATGAGTGAAGGTGCAGATGAGAGCATCCCCAGAAGCATCCATTCAAGATCTATTTACTCAGTAATGGGGTCAATATCGCTTCTCTCCGCAGCCGATCTCAACGAAATCTTGTCCGCTATGGGGCCAACGAGGCTGATTTCGAGAAGACATGCGAATCGAGTTATCGCGCATCTATCCGACTCCAGATATTGGATAAGAGAATCCTCTGGAGCACGTGGAGAAGGGAGCCACTACAGGGTTACAATGGAAGGTATGGCCCTTGGGACACTCATGCTCGTGCTTTGGCCTGTTAGGTCCCATATCAGGCTCTGGCGTTCACGTAACCCAAGAACAAGCTACAAGCATGCCATGTCGGGATTAATGAAGATGGGAATCAGTAAAGGAGAATTGCACACTATCGTAGAAAGAATCAGGTCTATATTGCCGGTATCCAACACGTCTTCAGGGTCCAATTACGAGGAATTCCTTCTTAGTTGGTGGAATTCTCAGACATCTATCGTATCTTGAGTTTAGATTCCGCAGGGAGCAGAACCTCCCCTACATCGTCAAAGTCAGACCCTCGGGCACAGATGGTAGCCGCAATTAGCCAGGCTAGAGCAGCACCTGCGGTAGAACCCGTCAGTACTCTAACTATGTTGGTTGACTCATAACCCGTGAGAAGCTGTGTGAATCCATCTATCCCCGTAGGGGCTAATCCTGCGATTATAATTGCCCACATAGCGATAAGTCGCCTGTCTGACCTGTAGAGTGGCGCTACCCATTTGTCCGGCAAGAGCGACAGAAACGAATCACGAATACTGTAGCGATTAAGCCCAAACCTACTCCAGATTATCGCTCCTGCCACAAAACCAAGTAAAATCCCAATATCTCGCGCGCATATTGCTGTTTGATTACCATTCACTTCGTAAGACCTGTCATACTTCTGATGACAATTAAGATCCCCTATCAGGTATACGAAAGCGACCAGCGGACCATGCTCACTCCAAGCAAATACTCCGCCATGAATGAATTGATTATGTCCGACAGGCGAGTCTTCTCCATGATCTGCATTACCCCAAGATCCCCACCCATCTACCGTCGCATAGTCAATCAAATTCGCTCTTCCAGAGAGCTCAGGAATCGCGCCATTTTCCATGGTTAGAGGTGTAACGAATACCAGCAAGAGGTAAGAACCCGCGATTAAACCAAGACGAACACCTATCTTGCCTTCCCTGGCTCTGTCAGCAGCGCCGTTCCGCTCCACGACGCCCGCTTATCGCGAGTATCTATCAACTATGCTCAGGTTAAATCATGTCCGGTTGCTATTCTCGATGTGCATGGCATGCCGTCTTAAGGGATGCATTGTCAGTAGCATAGGTCATTGGCGCCATGGTTGCACTGATAGCCATCATGTTCTCCCTAACAGGCGGAGATGCTAACAGAATCGGCTATTCAGTAGCTTGGGACGCCTTCACAACACGCTTCAACGACTCTTCTGCATCGAGGACATTCCATGTGCTGCCTCATTGGCACCGCATCACCCTTGAATCCACATTCACAAGCAATGCCTTGGCAGTGATCCGAGTCCACAGAACGAGTGGTTAACGGAAGGCGGAATAATATTCCTCAGCCATTTAGGTTCACGAGGGCATCTTCAACAGCTGAGATTAACCACGAGTGAACACCCTCTCCCCCCATCTCGGTGAGGGTAGAATTGAGGAATGCTGCGATGAGAGCGTCCTCAGACTCTTGCTTCGAGAAACCTCTTGCCATGAGATAGAACCTCTGACTTTCATCAACAGGACCATTCGCAGTACCATGGCCACAACCAACCACGTCATTCTCCTCAACTTCGAGTTCTGGAATACTGTTTGCCCTTGCTTTCTTGGAGAGCAGAAGATTGTGGAATAGTTGACCAGCATCTGCTTTCTTTGCCCCTTTTTCGATTCGAAGCATTCCTGTGCCAACAGAGGTGCTCCCCCCTCCGCATGCCGTGTGCCATTCTAGGCGACTGTATGTGTGGGGGGCTGTATGGCTAATCTCTATGTGATGGTCGAGATGCATTTTCTCGGCAGACAGGAGGGAACCGAGTACATTGAGGCTAGATCCCGGAGAATCCAGCAAATATCTGATATCAGCTTTCGTCCTCTCACTCCCTGCGCTGACGGTACCAGACGTAATCGTCGAGTCACGTCCAGCACGTACTGCATCTACACGGATTAGGGAGCCGCCCTGAGTTTTATTCACGACGATATCTGTAACGATCGACCCCGTCCCTGTTTCAGCGGTTCTTAGCAGACCAAGCCATTCGCATGGCCCGGATATACGGGTGAGTATTGTTGCTTCAGATAGATCGCCCGCTAGGATATGGATGTGTAGCGCCTCAACCCCTCCTTCCGTTTCGATGTCAATCAGAAGAGGTTTCTCACTCGTCCATTTCCTTGGTATGGATAGTACCAACGAATTATCTTTCGTGATGGCCATCAGGAATGAATCCGTTGTCGGTGATCCTTCGAAGGGAACCTTGACTTCTTTATTAGCCTCAAGAGTAACGCCTTCTACGGCCCCCCCATCTACGTAACTCAAATTTATCTTCGGCAATCCAACATCCTCTGGAATGTCTCTGAAATCACCGGTTGGGTGAATTTTTCCCCAAGGAGTATAGCGCCAAAGGTGGTCCGAAGTGGGAGGCTCATCAAGTGACAAGTACAATTCTTCTGAGACGCCCATATCTTCCACCGAAAGAACAGTTCAGCCTATGCTACCTTCCATTTCGAGCGCCATCAATTTGTTCAGCTCCACGGCATACTCCATTGGAAGTTCTCTGGTAAATGGTTCAAAGAAACCATTGACAATCATCGCAAGAGCCTCTTCTTCGGAATGGCCCCTACTCATCAGGTAGAATACCTGATCATCGCTGACCTTCGAGACACTAGCCTCGTGCTCGCAGCGAGCAGATGGATTTGCCACTTCCATGGTGGGATATGTGTCGGTCTGACTGCCATCATCCAGGATAAGCGCATCGCAGACAACATTCAATTTACAGTTTTCAGCCTTTGGTGAAACGGTAACCATTCCTCTGTAAGATCCTCTTCCCCCATCTTTAGAGATTGACTTTGACAATATCTTGCTCGTAGTATTGGATGCGAGATGATGAATCTTAGCCCCTGCATCTTGATGCTGTCCCTTTCCTGCGTATGCAACCGAAATAACCTCGGCATGTGATCCCTCTCCCTTCAGAATCACTGCGGGATACTTCATCGTCAGCTTTGAGCCAATATTGCCATCAATCCATTCTATTGTTGCATCCTTGTGAGCAATGCCCCTCTTCGTAACGAGATTGTAGACATTTGCCGACCAGTTCTGTATGGTTGAGTAGCGGATATGGGCCCCTTCATGAGCAATCAACTCCACAACTGCTGAATGAAGAGAGTCTGTGGAATAGGTCGGTGCAGTGCACCCTTCCACATAATGTATGCTTGACCCTTCATCGGCCACTATCAGAGTCCTCTCGAACTGACCCATATTCTTGGCGTTGATTCGGAAATACGCTTGAACGGGCATTTCCACGGAGACTCCTTTTGGGACATATATGAAAGATCCACCAGACCAAACTGCGGTGTTTAACGCTGAGAATTTATTGTCCTGATATGGAACGACACTACAGAAATACTTCTTGACTAACTCCGGATGCTCCCTGAGGCCGCTATCCATATCGAGAAATATGACTCCTTGTGTTTCGAGGTCTTCTCTTATGCTGTGATAAACCGCTTCCGATTCGTATTGTGCCGTAACCCCAGAAAGCCACTTCTGTTCTGCTTCGGGTATCCCGAGACGATCGAAAGTATTCCTGATGTCCTCGGGGACATCCTCCCAATCCTTCTCTGTTGCATCTGAGGAGCGTAGATAGTAGCATACCTTATCGAAATCGATCCCCTCAAGAGCTTCACGATCCCCAAAGCCGGGCATCGGACGATTGACGAAGTGATGATACGCTTTCACGCGAACTTCAGTCATCCATTCGGGTTCATTCTTGATTTTGGAAATCTTTCTTACAACCTCCTCACTCAAACCTGAATCAAATCGTATGGTCGAGTGTTCCGGGTCATGCCACCCCTCTTTGTAGTCGCCCACTGCCTCTCGCGCTTCTTCCATTGCCATATTCAATCATCCTCCGTAGTGTCTGATTCGAGCCACTCATATCCCCTTTCTTCGAGTTCCAATGCCAACTCTGGTCCGCCACTCTTCACAATCTTGCCTTTGATCAAAACATGAACATAGTCGGGCTTGACGTGCTCCAATATCCTGCTATAGTGTGTTATTATTAGTGCCCCTGAATCAGAACCTCGTATTGCAGCATTTATGCCTCTCGACACCACTCTGATGCCATCTATGTCAAGTCCAGAGTCAGTTTCATCGAGTATTGCAAGTTTAGGCTTGAGTAGCATCAGTTGAAGAATTTCAAAGCGCTTCTTCTCCCCGCCGCTGAAACCATCATTCACATATCTGGAAAGGAAAGAACGGGGAATACTAACTTCTTCCATTGCAGATTTCAAGGCATCTCTGAATGGAGCCCCTTTAGCAGCCTCGTCACCACGTATCGCTGCGACCGATTTCCTCAAGAAGTGTCCAACCTGAAGACCTGGTACTGATTGGGGGTATTGAAATGACAGAAAAACACCTTTTCGAGCCCTCTCCCATGCCTCAAGCTCAAGGAGATCTGCTCCATTCAGCTCAATGCTGCCTGATTCAACTTCATAGTCTGGATGGCCCATTATGGTGCTGGCAGCTGTAGTCTTACCACTGCCATTCCTGCCCATAATTGCGTGAATCTCTCCAGGTTTTATCTTAAGATCAATTCCATGAAGAATTGAATTTCCATCGATTCCTACATGCAGTCCTTTGATAGAAAGAACTGGTGTTTTGCCGGACATCTGATGACCTTCTGGGAATAGGCTTGTATGCACTTACTTTTCAATCCATCCAATTGCTCATTTCGGCGAATAGCACAAATTACCATGGCCCCTCGGATATGTATGGCCGATACTCATGAGGCAGATGGTCTCGAAGACCTGTATAGGGTGCAAATCGCTCCAATAGTGGATGATGAGGCCAAGAAGAGAATCGAGATGTATTCCGACCCAGAAGAAGATCAAAGACTTCTTTCTCTAGACATCGTGGAAACGTTGAGATCTTCATCTGAAGATTCGATTCCTGCATTGATGGCACGTCTGGGGCCCGTCAGAGCAGCCTTGGAGGGGCATGGAGGGGCTTTGGTATTGCATGACTTTAGCCTTGAGGAACATGAAAGAGGAGACGCAACATTGTCACTCGTAATCGATCTCGATGGAGCTTGCGTAGCATGCGGGGCTGCACCCGGGACTCTCAAGGGCATTCAGGACGACCTTCTTGCAGATCCCGGCATAAGTCGTGTGCGCTTTAACAGCGGAATGCTGGAATGGTTTAGCGACATACAGAGGGAATTCGTCCTCAAGCACGGAGAAGTCACATTCCTGTGACCAGGCTGTGCCGTTATTTCTCTAGAATTTCACGCAAGGCCGTCATACTATTTGCTGAGAGCCCGAGGACAGTTATCTCGCTGCCTTCGACAACTTCGACAAGTTCCGAAGCCCTTCCGTGAATATCGTAACCCCCTGCCTTGCCTGTCCAAGAACTCGATTCTATCAGATCAACCATGGTATCAGTGTCGAGATCTCTGAAAAATACCTCTGCAGACTCAGTGTAGATCATATCGCCCTTATCGCGCGCAAGCAGTATCCCCGTACAGGTCCAGACTTTGTGGTTTCTTCCTGAGAGTGCTGAGAGCATCTCTCTTGCCTGATTCGAATCTCTGGGTTTGCCCATTGCCATCTTACGAACAGGATCCTCGACCATGGTATCGGATACAATCCCTATCCAGTCCCCCTCAATTTCACTCAGAAATACTCTGGCTGACTCGATCTTCAGGTCAACCACGTTTCTGACCGTGCTGGAAACATCAGATACGTCCATTACTTTCGACTCATCAACATCTAGGGGCACTATCGAGATGTCGTGAGGCTCCACCCACGACTGTGCTTCTAGCCATAAGTGTCTTCGAGATGACGCCGAGGCAAGGAAAATCCTCATCAGATATCCTCTACTCTACTTCCGCAGGCTGGGCACGAAGTGCGACGGACTTTCTTAGAGAGATCGAATCGCGTCTTGCATGATTTGCATGTTACCGTTCTGAAAGGATTGGATGGATCAACGGGCACAGGAGGCGCCGGGACTTCGTGTACTGCAATCTCTTTGGGAGGGGGGATACTCATCGGCGAGACCTCTTCAACAGCATCTTCGTCTATCTCCAATGCATCCTCAGGATCTGCCTCTACGACTACTGAAGCTGACCTCCGACGATCTGAGATATTCGTTAGGCCCTGCCTCATGGTGCCTACAAGCAGGGACAAGAGAATCACGAGCATGACCGTCGCAAGACCTGCAAGGAGGACGTTGAATTCGGTATCATCGAGTCCAAGTGAGTCCTTAGCCCGTTCAAAGATATTTGACGGTCCGTCGTCGAGATCGCCGTTACTGATGACTTCAACCAAAGACCAACTCCCTGCCATGGTTTGCTGCATGTATGGAAGAGAAAGCCCATCCGACCTGTCCGATACTCCGTATATCCAGCCGCTCGAGATCCTATTTTCTAGGCCAATCCACCCTTCTTCTGGATCAATTATTCCAATACTCGCCACGGGGCCAAGGGGGCCGACTGAGTCGTGAATGAGGTAGAAGGCGCCCCCTCGTTCCGATATCGTTGCTAAATTCGCTCCTCTTGCAAGTATCGAAAAGGAGGCTCCGTTGATAGTCGAGAAACTCTCGTCCACGAGAACCACTCTCAGTACGGAGGAATCTCCTTCCCCTTCAATCCAACCTATCGCAATCCTGTCTTCCCCATTGACTTTGTCAACAGCCATTGTGGGAGAATTTCCCTCTACTGCTATGGCTCGTTTGTATGTCCAGGAATCTCCTCCAAGTATGCCATGGGCGTACCAAAGCCCGAGCACATCTTCTGAACTGGTATCACTTCTTGATGATGTGTAGAGCAGATGAAGTAGATCTTCTCCAATCTCAACCTCAATCTCAACATTAGGTTCTGACATGGTATCGATATCCTCTATCACGTTCACGACCAATTCCCAATCGCTAGCAGATTGGGGGTCTTCGGCATGAAGGGTGAAAACTGATTCTAAGGGCTCAAAGGCCAACCCTGATGATAGGTCCCTAAGACAACCAGCGATTACAACGAGATCGTCTTGCTGATCTATGTCGACTCCAAAGTAATCGCCAAGATTCATCGGCAATGGTTCCATCAGGTCTTGAGGGACCGTGGATGTGCATTGGTCGTCCACCGTAGAGTATGATATCGTCTCACTAAGTACGCCTGTGCCCGTCACGAGCCGCCTCGTCCAGACTACATGTGCAATACTGCTGTCATCCACAGTCGCGGTTATCGAACCGCTCCAGAATCTCTCTAGAGGGGTAGTACAGCGAACTATCGTGCCATCCTCCTCTATCTTGTGCATTATTATCTGAGTACCTTCAGAGGTTAAAATCAGACCCGTTTTCCTAAATGCTAGAACTGCTAGAGGCTCCTCATCCTCTGATAATGAAACAAGTCGACTAGAGACTCTTGAATCGTCGATGACTATCACGCCCTCGATTTCATTCGAACTCCAATCCTCGTCAACTAGTTCCGGTCCACTGACGGTTATGCGATATTCCATGGGTCCAGCTGTCGATGCGGATAGGGGGAATTCAATCATCGAAATCTGACCTGCAGGTATCGTGGAGAGTGACCTCGACAGAATTGGTAACCAGCCTCCTGACTCTTTGACGTGAAGGGTAGCTTCTATGCTCGAAGAGTCAAGATTACCATCATTACGGAGCATGGTAATCAACGTGAACTGGTCACCGGGATTAGGAATCACCGGCGACGTTGCAATGCCTCCTTCCACCAAGACTATGTCGATTCCTTGCTTCAATGGCATCACATCGAAATATAGGCTGGCCAAATTGTCCGATTCGTCCAACTCCTCAATCGTATCCAATGGATCTACAACTATGGAAAGCTCCTTTGAACCTGGAACCGAGGGGCTCCAGTAGAGGGTAAATGCAGCCTTTTCACTCACTGAAATCTTGGGTATCGTTGCTTCATACCTGCGTTGACCGTCTTCGTAAAGGCTGACCATGACTCCCGTGGCGCCCACATCCCCCTCGTTACGTATCTCTCCTCTTATTTCGAGGAATGAACCCACTCGGGCTTCATCAATGGGGATCCCATAATCTGTAACCACTGAGCCGTCCATTACGATCAAATTTGGCCTGGGAGGGAGGTTGTCAACTTCCACAGTCCTTCTGTCAATCTCGCTAAGAAGGCCATCCCCGCTCTCCAATCTAACTTGGATGCTGCGTTCTCCTTCTTCCATATCGGATGTATCTATTGAAATGTCGAACTCCCCCGTGTACTCGTCTCGATTCTTATTGACTTCTGATAATGATGGCCCATCGAACCACTCGCCATCATCAATCTTCCACCTGATCATCCCGCCATCCACAGTCGAGTATGAGCCGCTTAACTCCATCAACCCAGAGACTTTGCTGCCAGGCTCAGGCAGAGATAACCCGAGATCGATTTTTCCAATCCCGTGGAAGCTTCTGTTCACTGCGCCCCATCTTCCTGTTTCATTCATGGCCTTGGCCTCCAGCGACAGCCGAGCATCATAGTACCCATTCACGTCGATTATTGGCACGGAGACTATTGAGGTCCATCGCCCATCTTCATCAAGAGACAAATTCGTCCAATTCGACTCTTGTTTGACCAACTCAACCTGCCCACCGGGCTTTTCCTTCTTGTAGGAATAACCAGTCCTGATCTGTACCTTTTCCACGCTCAGAGTCCCCTCCTCGTCTTCGTTCAGAGTGCCGCTGAATGAGTAGTTTTTACCTTGGATAACCCAGTCGTTTTCTGCCGGCGAGTCGATGTAAATCCATTCCTCGCCGGTTTGTATTTGGGCACAGTCTCCACCTATCAGACAGCTGTATATCTGTTCACCATCGACTATTCCGTATCCATATTGGTTATTCCACCTATCCGAGTTTTCAGAGTCGCTAGGAGCCCCCCTCTGCTCAGACGTGACTCTAATGATAGTCTTCACATCCTGCGGGGAGAGCGTATCGTCATACGACAAAATCAAAGCAGCCAAACCGGCAACAGCCGGGCATGCCATGCTGGTCCCTGATTTCTCGGTATAGCCATCATCGGCCAACTGCTCGTCGCCAACAGGGAAAGGATTGGGCGGAGAGTACTCTGCAGACATTATTCCGCTACCTGGCGCTACAACATCGGGCTTGTGCTCGTCATCGACGTCATTATCTCCGTCATCCGCCCTCGGCCCGTAATTGGAGTACGAATCAACAAGATCGTCTGCCCTATCGATCGTATCGCGCTCATCGATCGCGCCCACTGTGATTGCCTTGTCCGAAGCCCCCACAGACGTGATTCTATTTTTCCCATCATTTCCGATTGCTGCAACTGCTACTATACCTGCATCGACAGCTGCATCTACAGCGCGTGCTTCTGCGTTTTGCCCATCGTCTCCCTGATCTTCTTCCCCAGGGGTTGTTGTATCCCTGGTGCCGAATGACATCGACATCACATCTATTCCACGACTAGATTCGTTGTTACCCCAATCAGTGTCCGCATTGTTCGTTACCCAGTTGATGCCCTTCAGTATCGCTGCCGAGTTTGTCGTTCCGATGTCGTTGAACACCTTCACATCTACCAGATATGCGCCGGGCGCGTACCCGATATGATCGCGATCACTATCTCCCGTTCCGAGGGCAATCCCCGCAACATGGGTGCCATGCCCATCCCCGTCGTCGGGATCGAAGTTACCATCGGTGCAGTCTCCCTGATTTTGAGATGTCGCGTCGCAACCCGCCACCCACTTTGGATCAGGTAGATCGCTTGGCTCGTTCGTATTGTCAGTGTTCGAATCTGAGAAGTCATCCAATGAAAAATGCTCATTGTCTACTCCGGTATCTAGGATCGCGATAACTACGCCATCACCCATGTATCCATTGCTCCAGAAAGAATCTGGATATATTTCGCTGGATCGTACTTTGGATGCTTTTGTGGCAGTTCCGAGATACGGCTCCAGCACATTCTGCTGTTCGATAAGAACCACGCCCGGGAGCGAGAGTATATCCGGCAATGAGGAAACAGGCACTTTGTCCAGGACTATCGAGTCTAGAGAGTCCATCTGGAAGAACCAAGCGCCATCCTCGATCCAACCGTGTTCTTGTAAGACGTCTTTGAGCGATTGGGAATCAGAGACGCCCGGATGCCAGGCATAATCTACAACGATCGCGACAGTCTTCCTCCCGTCCGGCCCCATGATTGCCGTGGGCGATATCGACTCCGATTCCCCATCGAGAATCCTCTCGAGACGATCATCCATGCCATCAGAGTCACTATCTCTTCCATAGGACTCCCACCAGCCATACGCTTCAACTGGCAGACCAGCATCACTAGGTGCATAGGGGTGGCTTATTTTGTCAGATCTGCACCATGACTCATTGCAGGAAGCGCCCTCATTGTCATCGAAGGTGATTTCAGATATATTTTCGAATGACGTAGCCCCTGCTGATGCATCCATTATTATGATGAGCACTGATAGAAGCAGTGCTCGTCTGGCCCCTTTCTGTTGCATACGCGTTCCGCGACTTCCGCACACGCCGTATAATCCCAACTTCCCCTTGTGCTCAAAGAAGCCAATAATTGAGGTTAGTTGTCATCTTGGAAGACCTCCAAAATAGGAATGACCTCTGCGTCGTGTGCAAATTGGTTGCTTGGGACCTCGATGAGCTGAGAATTTGGGAGCCTCTCAGAAAGTAGCACAACGGCATCGTCCGAGTGTAGAGAGTCCGATTTCGCGGTCAAAAGCGCGATCCTATCCTGTATTGATGATATTGCCTCATCTTTCATCTTGTACGCGAACTGCGACATAGCGCTCAGCCGAAGCCTCTTCACGTTTGATGCCAGCAAGGTCCTACGGTACCTAATTCTTTGACCCTCTTCCTTCAGTTTGAAATCGAGAATCAGTATCGCGAGCCTTACCAAAGGGGGGTAAACGAAACTTGGCAACATTATCAGGAGACGACTCCAGAGGGGGAAGTCGAAACTCGTATTCGGAGCCAAGAGAGCCACGCTCCTGGGCTTGAAAGCGCGTTCTGCTAACGCCTCGAGGATTATTGTGGCTCCCAGTGAGGAGGCAAACCAGTCACTGCCAGAAGATATTTCTGGGAATTCCGAGATCACTGTCTTTAGATCCTCGACGCTTCGACGGATTGAGAGATCTGATTTCTTTGCCCTTCCTGTCGAAACAGCACTTCCCTTTTCCCTAGTTTCAATGTATGTCAGCCTTCTCTTGGGCGCCCATTCCTCGACTATATCTTGCCATCCTTCGTAGACGCTGTTCCAACCAGGGACCATTACAAGAGGGGCAGAATCCGAGTCATTCTCTGGCACCCACTGAATGACTCGTATGGACCATCCATCATCCATGCCTACCATTTTTGACTCGACCTTGGCGCCGGCTACTTTTGGAATCCGAGTCCATGGGTTTTCCATCGCATAACCCTCAACGAATTGCGACCTATTATTTAGAATTCGAGTGAGGGGCGCTGTCTTGCTGCCATATCTGTGACGTAGAGCTCGAGCTCATTCTTACCCATCCAGTTCGCAACTATGACGTTGGGGAAGACCTCAATCAAATTGTTGAAGTTCGTAGCAGCCGCATTGTAGGCCTCGCGCCTGTCGCTGATGATGTTCTCCATGTCGCTGATCTCATTTTGGAGCTGGAGGAAATTCTCATTCGCCTTCAGGTCTGGATACTGCTCCGCAACAGCGTAGATTTTGGGGAGCATCTGTCCAAGCAGCGCCTCATTCTTCATGACGCCTCCAATATCGCCTCCCTTCGATGCACCCGCTGCGGCCATCCTTGCCTCTGCAAACTGATCAAACATCTCCTTCTCATGCTTCGCATAGCCCCGGATAGTTTCAACTAGGCTGGTAAACTGGTCGTAGCGCTGTTGTAGGGCAACGTCAACGTTACTCCACATCCTGTCACACTCGTTTTCTGCACGGATTATCCTGTTGAACAGCCCTATTCCCCAGAATATGAAAACCAGTATCAACAGCCCAGAGCATCCGAGCAACGGTATTATGCCAAGTACAACAGCATCAACCATACCAATGCCAGCCGACACGATGACATGAACCTTGGCCTTTGTCTCTAAGATGATTGGATTGCAGTGAAGACATCTCCTTCTTCGACCACAAGCCCCTCTTTGACGAGCCCCCTCAAATGAGAAAGAGTCTGGTCGAGGACAAGAGATTCGGGTGCATCTGGCACGTTTTTGTAGGCACTCATAGCAATATCAGCCAAGCGATTCAACCCCATATTGACTGCATTCAAGACCTTCGAATGACGTTCCTTTCTATGCTTCAAGGTGCGTGATAGGACCCTCATTGGGGCAGCACACACCGGGCCGTGGCTGGGGAACAGGAGATTCGGATTCAAAGCATGAAGACGTTCCAGCCCATTCATGTATTGGTGCATATCCCCGTCAGCGGAGGGAACGAGTATGGTCCCGACCATGGTGACGTTATCTGCTGATAGTAGTCCTGATTTCGAGATTAGGGATACCATGCCGGGACAATGCCCCGGCGTCTCGATAACCGTCCACGGCAAATTATCGCCGAGATCTATGATGTCCCCCTCCCTGATCACGGTCCCCCCTCCTATTGCAGCAAGCGTCTCGGAAGTACCGAGAACCTCGACATCTACAATTTCCTTAATTCTGGCTCTATCTCCAATATGGTCGGTATGACGGTGAGTGTACAAGATTGACTTGATTCGCTTGCTGTTGCTCTCTAGCTCGTTCAGGCGTTCAACGATTATGGCTTGACCTTCTCCATCCTGAATCGCTGGATCGACAAGAAGTAACTCATCCCCCTGTCCGATTATGAAGCAGTTGGTATGGGTGGCTGGCGGAAGAGTCGCTGTCGGGATAGGCAGGCACTCAACCCCCGGCGCGAACTCGATCTTATGGGCCCCCATCGGTGGCTTGCCTGCAAGATCTGAGAGAATTTCCAAAATTCCTCGACCTTCTCTGCAACGGTCAACGATATCTCGCATGAAAGTGACCTGAGGGGGAGCCATCCTTGCCGTCCCTTGCCTCCACTGTTCCAAGATATCCTCTGGATCCCACCATTTGAATTCCGTGAATTCACTCCTCCCAGGAGGGTGCTCAGGCTCTGGAGCATACTCACCAAGATGGATGTGGTAGAATCTATTCGTGTACCTTACAGGGGCTAAAGGAGGGGTTGTCCGTTCAGTAACCAGCGAAGCGCCAGACGTATCCACGTGGATCATACCCTCGGCCAATGCCTCGGTCCAGGCTCCGGGTCCCTCAATCAGCTTCTTGCGTACATGAGAGGGTACAATCACCCAACCCCCGTCCTTACTTTTCGAGAGACCAGTCTCTTCCACAACCTCTCGGAATAGGGTCACTAGAGATTCCAGAGATTGATCATCATCTCCATGGCCTGACCTCTTTCTCGCATATTCGACGTCCTCCTTTGAAACACCGCCTCCGGGGAATGCCCAGAACTCGGGAAAGGTTGGAACATCCGGATGTCTCAGCCCCATGAGCATCCTGATTGAACCGGGCTCCCCCCGAGTAAGCACTGCGCTCGAAGCACGCCTCGGCGGTCGAGCAGGACGGCGTTCGTAAAGACCCATGAATAATCGGGGGGATACGGGTTTCTAATCACATGTATGGCTTTAAGACATCTGAAAAGTGCTATCCGCCGTACCTCGGAGGGCTCTGCATGCATCCGGCGTTCCTCGTCGCCATGGGCGGCGCTCTGGGCGCTCTTGGCAGATGGGCAATTGGCTCATTCAGTGCTGGTACAGCATTCCCATGGGCCACTCTGGGTGTCAACCTGGTTGGCTCGATGCTTCTGGGTGTACTTGCAGCCGCATTCTCGAATGGCACAATCTCAAGGGATACGATTCTGCTCTTGGGAGTTGGGTTCTTGGGGGCATTCACGACAATGTCAACATACTCATTCGAGGTAATTGAGATGGGCGAATCTGGTGCCTTTGGCGCTTTAGCAGCCTATGTTGTGGCGACAGCACTGGGTTGTCCATTGTTTGCATTGTTTGGGTGGCGAGGCATGTCTCTGCTGATGTCCTAGATCCCTACCGGGGCCGCAGCCCTGAAGTTGGAATGCCCCCTCTTAGGCCCATGAGGCCCGTAAGAGCGATCAATCGCGAGGTTAGTTCCGGCCGAGAGATTGCCTCGATAGAAATCCCCAGAATCGGCCTAGGGGTCTGGATGATGAGTGACCCAGATGAGTGTAAGAACGCTGTAATCAATGCAATATCAATCGGGTATCGTATGATAGACACCGCGCGATCATATGGGAATGAGGGGGAGGTCGGAGAGGCGATAAGGGAATCCGGGATTGAGAGATCGGAAATCACGGTGGTCACCAAACTTCGAAGAATGCATGCAATTAGCTATGAATCTACAATTGAACACTGCAAGATAAGTTTGGAAAAACTCGCAATGGACCAGATTGACCTCTATCTTGTACATGCCCCTCCAGAAGATCCGAGTGTGAGGGAACCCGTTTGGAGGGCTATGGAAGACCTCCTCCAAGAAGGCCTCGTGAGAACAATCGGAGTCAGTAATTATGGAGTAAACCATCTGCACGATCTTGAGTCGTATGCCAGCATACTACCTTGCGTGAACCAGGTCGAGTTGAATCCATGGATTCAGAGGCCTGAGCTCCATTCTGCGACTCGCGAGATGGGAGCGATAACCATGGCTTACTCTCCTCTCGCAAGGGGTCAGAAGGCCAATGATCCGGAAATCTCGGAGATATCTAAAAAGATAGGCTGCACGGGTGCCCAGGCTGCCATTCGCTGGTGTCTAGACCAAGGCGCGGTAGTCATACCGAAGTCAAGTGACCCATCCAGGCAGCGAGAGAATCTAGATTCCCTGACCGTCAATATCGACTCGATCAGAAACGAAATAGATATGTTGGACTCGAATCATGTCTCAGGATGGGACCCGACGGTGGAACCATGAGTCGGATAAGAGACCCAGAAACCATTGAAGAGGAGCTGGAACTCTTCGCGGAGGCTGTGAGACTGGGTATCGACCCATTCCCGCCGAAGCGAGCACGTGGGAGGATTCTACGCCTGTCTATAGGCTGGTTCATGATCATCATCATGCTCTCTTGGGTCTCGCAGTTCCTCTACAGAGCGCTGTGAATTTGGATGGATTGACCAGAACAGATGATGCCAATGAATTGAGGAACCATATTGGTAGTCCCGCCCGGATTCGAACCAGGGTCATGGCATCCAGAGTGCCATATGATGGACCACTACACTACGGGACTTCGCACCTGCGGTGAGCGGTTTTGTATTTCAACGAACCCATATGGCCCAAAGGACACATCATGCCCTGAAGCGTGTCATGATTTTTCGATGCGTCTCCCGATCCGGCCTCAGCATATCCGGCGGAAGGTCGCATAGGGGTATATCCACGAGACCCTGATCTTCGTCGGCGGTCGGCATCTCGGTGTTATGGTGGAGAAGGCCCGTCACGTGCTTCTTGTCGATCTCAGCGTTGTGTAGGGCTGCGATTGCCGCAGTCGGGTTGGTGTGGTCGTATTCGGAGGACAGCGTCTCGAGTCGGAGGACGCTCCCGTCGAAGAGTTGCACGTCTTCATACCCTCCCTCGGGGATATCAACCTCGTTGAGAGGCTGGAAGTGGTGGATGTAGTCGATACCATGGAGTTCCTCGCCGTGGTCCTTCACATATCCGTACGAGCTGTAGGATTCGTCGTTATTGGCGAAAGTCACGCAGGGGGAGATCACGTCAATTACGGCCATCCCTCTGTGGCTCAGGGCAGCTTTCATGAGGGCTGTCAGCTGCTTCTTCGCACCGGAGAAGGACCGTGCGACGAATCCACATCCGAGATTAATGGCGAGCTTGCACATATCGATTGGAGGTTGTTCGTTCGGCGCACCCTTGCGCTTCTTCGACCCCTTCTGAACGGTCGCGGAGTACTGCCCCTTGGTCAGCCCATAGACTCCGTTGTTCTCGATGATGTACACCATGTTCACATTCCTCCTTATCGCATGGATGAACTGACCGATGCCTATGCTGGCCGAGTCGCCATCGCCCGATACCCCTAGGTATACGAGATCCTTGTTGACCATATTTGCACCAGTTGTGACTGAGGGCATCCGGCCATGGACGGTGTTGAAACCATGCGACTTCCCAAGGAAGTAGGCAGGAGTTTTGGAAGAGCAGCCTATACCACTCATCTTCGCGATTCTGCTCGGGTCGATACCATTCTCCCAGCAGGCCTGAATTATCACTCCTGAGATTTGATCGTGACCACAGCCAGGGCAGAGAGAGGAAGGACCTCCAGTGTAGTCGGTTTTCGGAAGATCAATGACATTCAGTTTAACGGGCCTCATGGCTTCACCTCTCCAAGGGTCTCTAGAATTATATCCGCGTATATCCTTGCGCGTGGAGGCATACCGTCAGAGTATGCAACGCTGGATATCCTTGAGACCAAATTGTTGGGAAGCTCCTTCCTCAGGACCCCGTACAACTGACCATCTCGATTGATCTCAAGCACAATGACCCTTTCATGCCTCTCGATGAAACCCTCGACATCCGGATGAATAGGCATGGCGCGAATACGACATTGACTGACCTTCAAACCGGCCTGCTCAATCATATCATCAATTTCCTGAATCGTGTTCTCCATTGATCCCATGTAGATGATGCCCACATCCTGCTCTTTCTCTTCCCTCATCACCGGCGCTGGAAGATCCGCTCTGGAATTATCGATTTTCCTCTTCAACCGCATCATCAGCTTCCTGTAAACCTCCGGCTCCTCGCTGTAGATCCCATCTTCGTCATGGCCTGTTCCGCGGTATAAGATAGGATCTAGACCCGAACCTGGCAGAGTTCTGTATGGAACCCCATCGCCGTCAACGTCTCTGTAACGACCATAGTTTTCGATTGCAGAAATTTGCTCTGCTGTACGTAGGACCTTGCCGCGATTGATCTCTTCGGACGGGTACTCGAAATCGGTGCATACCCAGTTGTTCATTCCGAGGTCAAGGTCCGAGAAACCGAACACCAGTGTCTGATAACGCTCGGCATATTCAAACGCCCTCCAACCGTATTCGAAGCATTCTTCGACGGTTCCAGGTATGAGGACGATATGCTCGGTATCCCCGTGACTTGCTTCTCTCAGGAGATTGAGATCGCCCTGCTGGGTGCGCGTCGGGAGTCCCGTGGAGGGTCCGACCCTGTTCACATCCCATATGACTCCAGGGACCTCTGCGAAGTATGCTAAGCCAATGAACTCAGACATCAGAGAGATGCCTGGTCCGGAGGTGCAGGTCATGCCTCTCCCCCCGGCCCATCCCGCTCCAAGGACCATGCCTGCAGCTGCAAGCTCGTCTTCAGCCTGGACTACGGCGCAGGTGGCCTCTCCATCGCTAGTATCCCTTAATTCGGGCAACCATTGAATGATTCCTTCTGCCACTGAAGATGAAGGAGTGATGGGGTACCAAGATAGCATGTTTATGCCGCCATATATGGATCCGAGTGCCACGGCCTCATTGCCATCCACAAGGAATGCATTCTCATCCTTCTCCCTCGCCTCAACGACATGGGGGCTCTCCCAATCAATCCCTTCAGCAGCCATGGCACGACCTTCTTCTATGGCTCTGAGATTCACCTCGACCGCCGATGACTTGCCCTTAAACTGCCTATTCACAGCACGCTCCAGAGCACTCTGTTCAATGCCGATTAGGTGTTGAATCACACCGACATAGTACATATTGGCAATCATCTTCGCCATCTTGGGATTTATCCCGCGTGCGAGCTTGGTCATAGGGAGTCCAAATACCAGACAGTCTTCTCTTTCAACAGGCATCTTCACGTTTTCATTGTAAATTATGACCGTGCCAGATTCAATCTTCTCTATATCCTTCAACCAGGTATCAGGATTCATGAGTATCTGGATATTGGTCCTATCTCCAGGTGCTTGATACCCTTTGTCGGAGGCACGAATGATGAACCATGTCGGGAGTCCCGAGATGTTGCTGGGGAAGAGATTCTTCCCGCTCACGGGAACGCCCATCTCAAATAATGAATTCAGCAGTATCAAATTGGATGACTGAGAACCTGTTCCATTGGCTGTTGCGACGTTGATTACGAAGTCGTTCACTGTAGCGTCCATGTCCGGAATACACACCTTTGCTATCGTACGCACAGCATACGAGCGGCCCTCGGTGAGGAGTGACGAACTTAGACATTCGCGTCCCTTCTGTCAAAATTTCAAATCCCGAGAGATCTTCAAATGCATTCAAAATTAAATCATCGATTGACCCGTCAAGTTTTCAGTAAACACCCTCTCGCTAAGCCCATGCCAGCCAGCTCTAAGGTCAAGGATACCGCGAGTAAAGCGAATACAGCATCAGAATCCGGAGACTACGATCTAGCCCTGAATCTGTTGAGAGATGCATGGAATGACGATTTGAAAAAAGACGATCAAGTGTTGCTTATCAGAACAGCTGGCATGACTCATATGTCAAGGGGCCAGGCAGATGAGTCCATACGACGCCAAGCGTGGAAAGACGCTAGGAAGAGCCTCGAAAGAGCACAGAAGATCGACTCGGCAAATAAAGAGACAAGAAGGCAATTGAATAGTCTGATGTCGATGATGGATGAATCAGGAATATACGTGGGGCGCGGATTTTCATTATTCGCCAACGGCGAACCGACTCCCTTCGGCCTCCTAATGATGTTCGTCTCCGGAATAATCATCCTGGCAATATTTGGACAAGGCAGGGAAATCATCGGCAGCATCGGCGAAGGGGAATCGAATACAGCCGCCGAGGGAGACACCGTCATCATGACAGTTAGTTACTACCCTAATCAGGGAGCCCAGAAAGTCACGGACGATATCGAGATTCAGCTTTATCCCGATGATGCCCCTGATCACGTTGCCAGTTTCATACAACATGTTGAGAATGGAATGTATGATGGCACCACTTTTCACAGGGTGATTGACAATTTTATGATACAAGGTGGCGATTTCCAAAATTCCGACGGAACTGGAGGGTATGCCTCCGGATTCTACGGGTACTGTAACGGGCAGCAGGCGGCCTCTTCGCAAGATTGCTCCCCTAGCAGCTACACTCTCCCTGATGAGGCGGATAACGGCCTATTACACGAGTCATGCACTATCTCGATGGCTAAGACTTCGCAAGCGAATACGGGAGGCAGCCAATTCTTCCTCATTCCTGAGGATAGCGCCCCAGACTGGTTGGACGGCAAGCATACGGTTTTCGGCTCCATAGTATCCGGCTGTGACGTTGTTACCAGTATAAGCGAGGTACCAACTCACGACGGAAGTGGGAATGATCCTGCAGACCGACCAGTCAATCCAGTTGTTTTGATATCTGCAGCCTTACAATGAATTAACGGCTCAGGCGGCATCTTAAATTGCTTGAGTCAAAGGGCCCCCTTCGATGGCTCACAGGATACCGTTCGATGCACTTAGGTCATTCGAGACCTCAGATGGCTCTGAAGGTAGGTTTGTTTCGATAGAATCGCTAGAGGAGAATGGCGCTTGCAGTATCCAAGATATGCCATACACAATACGAATCTTATTGGAGGCAGCACTCAGAAGATGTGATGGCCATCTGATAACAGAAGATGACGTACTGAGAATCGCTTCATGGAAGCCGGGGTGCGATAGGGCCGAGATCCCATATCGTCCAAGCCGTGTCCTTCTGCAGGACTTCACAGGCGTTCCCGCTGTTGTCGACATAGCTGCCATGAGGGATGCAATCGTTGAGATGGACGGAGACCCTTCCAAAGTAAACCCGCAAGTTCCAGTCGATTTAGTCATAGATCACAGTATCCAAGTCGATGCTTCCGGATTAATACCCGATGCACTCGAACTCAATCTTGGGTTTGAATATCACAGAAATATGGAGCGCTACTCTTTCTTGAAGTGGGGTCAGTCATCATTCGATAACTTCAGAGCAGTACCTCCTGGGCGCGGCATCGTACACCAAGTAAATCTTGAATGGATTGCAACCGTTGCTCGTGAGGAAGAAGGCCTTTGGTTGCCGGATTCGCTAGTCGGCACCGACAGCCATACCACGATGATAAACGGACTCGGGGTGCTTGGATGGGGCGTCGGCGGAATAGAGGCAGAGGCAGTCATGCTCGGGCAGCCCATCTACATGCTACTACCAGAAGTGGTTGGCATGGAGCTGACCGGTTCACTAAGTCCAGGGGTAACTGCCACAGACATGGCCCTGCGGATTGTAGAGATGTTGAGGGAGCACGGAGTAGTCGGGCGCTTCGTAGAATTCTATGGCGAGGGCCTTGACGCACTCAGTCTTCCGGACAGGGCTACAATTGCTAACATGGCTCCCGAGTATGGCGCAACATGCGGATTCTTCCCTGCTGATTCGACCACCATGAACTATCTGAAAAATTCTGGGCGTGAACAATCAATGGTGGATGATGTCGAGAGATATCTTCGAGCAAATCGCCTCTTCAGAACCGAATCGGACTCACCGCCGCTATTCACCTCCACTCTGAAACTCGATCTTTCTTCTGTTGAAACTTCACTGGCAGGACCAAAGAGGCCTCAAGACCGAGTTGCACTTTCGAGAATGAGGGAACACTGGAGAGATTCTCTCACAGCCCCCGTGGGCCACTCGGGACATGGCGTCGATCAGAGCAATCTATACGCAACTCAGAATCTTCCAGATAGAAGCGGAGAGTTGAGCCACGGTTCAGTAGTCATAGCAGCCATCACCAGCTGCACGAACACCAGCAATCCTTCAGTGATGGTTGCTGCTGGACTTCTTGCCAAGAACGCGGTAAAAGCAGGATTATCGATCAAACCGTGGGTCAAACCGAGCCTTGCTCCCGGATCAAGAGTTGTTACAGAGTACCTCGAGGCGGCAAATCTTGACGGTGATCTCAGCATCTTGGGATTCAATACTGTTGGATACGGCTGTACAACATGCATAGGGAACTCAGGCCCGTTAGATGAAGATATTGAATCCGCAATAGATGCGGCTGATCTTGTAGTTGCTAGCGTGCTATCTGGAAATAGGAACTTCGAGGGACGCGTCCATGCCAAGGTGAAGGCAAACTATCTCGCAAGTCCCCCGCTGGTCGTTGCCTATGCCATAGCAGGACATCTTGATTTCGATTTCTCCACGGACCCAATGGGCCATGATTCAGAAGGAAATGCAATAATGCTGTCCGACTTATGGCCATCAGATGCTGACATAAGCGCCGTCGTCTCAGAGGCAATAACCCCTGAGATGTACAGGGACAGATATGCGGATGTACTCAGCGAGCCTAGGTGGGAGGCTATACCAGCGACGACATCGCAGCTTTACGATTGGGATCTGAATTCGACCTATGTAAGGCGCCCAACATTTCTAAGTGGCATCCCCAGAAATATCGAACCCGTAGACCCTATAACAGGCGCAAGAGCATTACTGATGCTCGGTGACAGTGTTACAACGGACCACATTAGTCCCGCTGGAGCATTCTCGTCGTCTTCGTCAGCCGGCTTGTATTTGACGGATAAGGGCATATCCCCTCGAGACTTCAACTCTTATGGCAGCAGGAGAGGCAACCACGAGGTCATGATGAGGGGCACATTTGCAAATGTACGTATCCGAAACATGCTAGCACCAGAAACAACGGGCGGATTCACCACGCACATGGCTTCCGGAGACGTTGTATCCATCTTCGAGGCAAGCAGGAGATATCGGGATGAGGGCACCCCACTTATCGTAATTGCAGGTAGCCAATATGGTACGGGCAGTAGCAGGGATTGGGCCGCTAAGGGCCCATTACTACTTGGAGTCAGGGCTGTAATCGCAACTTCTTTTGAACGGATTCATCGTTCAAACCTCGTCGGAATGGGTATCCTGCCTCTGACATTTGCAGAGGGGGATGATGCCAATTCACTGGGCCTCGACGGCACTGAGTCATTTGACATACCCGCAGACATAGCCCTCGAACCAGGTCAGAATATACCTGTTGAGGCTAGAAAAGAAGACGACTCAACAATACTCTTTGAGGCAGTAGTTAGGCTCGATACTCCTGTCGAGGTGGAGTACTACCGGAATGGGGGCATTCTTCAGACTGTTCTGAGGGGACTTGCTGATTGAGGGGTGTTGTTATATGGTGAAAATGAGATTTTCTTTCAGACATGATCCGAATGACATAGTCGCAGTAATCGAGGGCCCTGAAGCTTGGGTGAAACATTTCACCGAGCAGATAGGCCTTGAGGGGGATTGCGGCTGGATTATGGAGATGAGCCAACAAGGCCAGGAATCGAAAGATGGGGATATCTCTGAAGGAGCATCAGTGCTCCCTGGACCAGCCCCTGATCCCTCCAAGATCCCTGCAGTCATACGAGAGATAGGCTCATTCGATCCTTCCGAGAATTTAGAATCGAATAAGCCACCACCCCTGGATGAGGAGGAGCTCCGTTCATTCATATCAGAGATGCCCGAGCCAGAAATCCCTCCTGATTCCATATCTAACGACCCGCTCACGGAAGAATGGCTTAGATTGGTACTAGCCATCGTAGTCACTGAGCATGGAATTTCGTCCATGCTGCCCGAGACCATAGCCGGCGTTCTTTCAGAAAGAACAAGTCTCGACGACATTGCAGTAACAATCGCACTCAAGCGTTTGTGGGTTGCAGGGAAAGTAGATAAAATTCTTACAGAAATGGGCGAGGAGTACTCTCCTTCACCATCTTGGATACAAGTCTACAGGGATTGAATCCGACAATTTTCGCTGCTCAACTCTCGGCAAATAATAAGAGAGCCCTGTATCTCCGCGCTGCTATGCGCAGCGGAGCCAACGTGAAAAGAACTGAGAACAGGAGGGTTAAGGCAATCACTCTTGTAGTGATGATGGTCTCCATGACCCTGATTTCTTTCGTACCAGCTGCAAGCGCTTCACAGATCACCCAATACGCTGTGCAGAGAGACCCCCATTTCGTAGCAACAGGTGATCTCGACTGCGATGGGGACGACGACATCGCCGCATCGAGCAGTATGGGTTTCTACCTCACATCGATGTTCAATGACGGTGCAGGAGGATTCCCTGACAGACAAGACATATTCATTGCAGGAGGCGTAGGAGACTCCCAGCGACAAAGTATTTTCCAAACTGCAAACAGTCAACAGATAGAGATAGCGGATATAGATGGCGATCAGATGCCGGATATCGTTTACTTCCAAGAGAACGTAAGATTCGTCGGGGAGACATTCGTTCGTCCAGCGAACCTCACAGTACTGTGGGGCGAGTGCAACATGAATACCCATCAATGGAGCCGGGACATCATTGAGATTCCATCCCATCCATTCAGCCAAGGCATGGATATAGGGGACATTGATGATGATGGCGATGACGACATCATACTAGCAACAATGACACCCGATGGCGGACAGACATACCTCGAGGTCTTCAAGGGTCCAGATCCAGGGCCCCAGGCAGACCAGACAATATTGGTGCCTGCCCCCACTTATGGGCATTACAGCTACATAGAACTCGGCCAATGGGGCGAAGATTTAGCCGAGGATCCATTCACCGGAGCCACACTCCCGGGCGAGTGCGAGGACCTAGATCTCTGGGTCCTCCGAACGCCTAGGTTCAACCCCGGCGCAGGTTACTCCGTCGGTAACTACGATAACATGACTGTAATCGAGTTTGATTGCGTTACAGGGCTTTATGCTGATCCCAACGTCGGAGGCTCTGCAGCAGCAGCAGTCCATGATTTCACACTTGACGCAGAGCACGGATATGAACTCCAGATCGACGTAGAAGATACCGATGGAGATGGAATAGTCGACATGGTTGCCGCAGTGGACGGGATAGAGGGCAGAATAAGTTACGCAACCAGGAGCGGCGTAAACTCGAATTGGGACACTCGAAATTACATCAACCTTGGAAATTACAAAGGCGCATCCATCACTATCTCGGACGTGAACGGAGATGGTAAAATGGACTTCTTCGTACCAACAGAATTGACATTAACCAGGTTGCAAGATTCGTCTTCTAAGAATCAGACTTACACCACAGTTGAGAACCTGAGGGAACTTAACAGTGTAGAGATCATTCTCTCAGACGCCCAGGGTACGGGTTACCTGTCACCCATATCTTTTGATGTTGGAAGAAGACCCACCGTGGCAGTACCCGCTCAACTCAAGGGGGACGACTCAACAGCTCAGGAAATAATCATTGGTCAGCGCGACTATTCCTATCGCTTCTCAGGCGGGGCTATGTGGATGGATAGCTTGGGATGGCCAGGTGCGGGAGACTTCTTGTCCGTATTGACATTGGACAATCAAGACGTTGCAATCGACGGGTTGACTATCGCACCAGCTTCTACCGATCCAGCGACTGGCTCAGCACAGTTAGGCGAGGGAACAAGATTTGTGAATGTCACTCTGATGAATACCGGACTCAACCCTGTAAGCGGGTCTGTAAATCTGGATCTCGCAGTAAAGGAGGTCACGGGTGGAGCTGATACTGTAGTTTACTCAAATGATTTCGATGGTACCATCGAGTCTTCCAACTGCTCCTCATGTACCTGGGTTGGAGCATCATACACGTCTGACTTTTCTCCAGGGACGTCATGGCACGAGGAGAGAAACTCTACCGCATTAACAGAGAATGTGTCGACTTACGAGGCAGACCACAACCCAACCAACTACATGTGGGCGGGGCTAGACTACAATGGAACAGATGAGAATAACTCTGGATACTTCAATAACATGGACGAGGCTTTCATATTACAAAATGTGGATCTCACAGGGGCTGACGCCGCTTTCTTGGAAGCATCGATTCTTTGCAGCGTTGCATACACCAACTTGTTCCTCTCTGAACCGTATGTGGTCCAAGAACGATGGTTGTACGAGGACTCGTGCGGGATAGAAGCCTTCTCAGAAGGAAGGGGATGGGAACGCGTATGGTTCCAAGGAGGATACGACCAAGATCGATACTTCAACCTCCTAGCATTGAACCAGGACCCTGAATATGAGATCAAGAACTTCGCAATTTATCCATATTTCATCACCGAGTGGACCAACTACACGGATGGGGGATCTGAAGATAACTTAACCAACACAGTGGAATCAATTGATCTTACGCCTTACGCTGGAGAAGTCATCGACCTCAGGTTCCGCTTCAGGAGCGGGCTGTTGGGCTCTGTAGGTACTGTCGACACATCTTATGATACAGGATTCGACGGTTTCGCATTCGACAATATAACCGTCATAAAGCGGAACACTGCGTTTGGAGAAGAGCAGTCTACGTCGCAACAAGTCAGCTTCCAGCCGCTTGCTGCAGGCGAGAAAAGGGAAATTTCTCTTTCTGCAGAATTTATCGATAACAAGACGTACTACATCAGCACCACGCTGTCCAACTTCAATGGATTCGTCGATCAAGACCCTATCAACGACGGATTGAAGTTTCAGACTACCGTTAGAAATCTATACGACCCCGGGCTCACAGCCAATCCATTCGTCGATTTCGAACCAGGTGTAAGATACGCTTCTGCAGAGTATCCGATTGATGTGCGAGTTCAGAACTTCGGGAACACGATAGTGAATTGGACCACAGAAGCCGAGATCTTCAATGCGTTACCAGATCTCACCGCAATTGAGGATTTCTCGGGCATAAACCCCATATGGACAGACGATAATGACCAGGAAGGCAAGGAAAATGGCAGTAGGCTAGATGATTCCACAACATCAAACCAAGCACTCCCTCAGAATCAGGGTGTGTTCAAGAATTTCGCATATTGGCTCGGAGACCCGGATATCGGATATGGTGACAATTGGGATGAGACGCTCACAGTAGGGCCAGTTGCTGTATCCCAGACAGATTCTGATTACACCTACGCCTCATGGGACTATTATGCGGAAGGAGACTATCTCCAAGATCAATTCGGCAATGTTCTCGCAGTTCGCGACTCAGCATCTCTTACTGTGGATTGGACAAAGAGCGGACAGTCATACACTGGTCTAGCTTACGGATCATGGGTCGATCTTAATGAAAATGGAGTACAGCGTACAAATCCGGAAGATCCAAACTTCCATGCATGTGAAGACTTCGATAACGATGGCAACTATGATGAAGCCGAGTATTTCGGGGATAGGAGCGATCAAGGCGATTACATCGTGTGGTTCGATTCAGAGTCAATAGTGAAGTCTGTGGTTCTGGATCTCACGCATATCGTGATACAGAATCGCACATCTGAAGAGCCACAAGAGTGGAGGGATGAATGTACGTCTCTGGCCGATGCCGAGGTCACGCTCACATGGAGATTCACATCCAATGGAGATGGCGTCAACGGAAATGCTGGACTGGCCGGATTCGCCATTGACAATATCCGATTCGAGGAATTTACCTTCGAAGATGATGGGAATTACTCGGTGCCAGTGAACGGACTCGATTCTCAAGAGGAAATGACAGTCTCATTGGGCACACATGACTTCGACTCCGGATTATATCGAATTGATGTTAGGACGATATTTGACAACAATGACCCCACTCAGAAGTGGTATTTGGCTGAAGAAGTAAACCCTTCGAATAACTTCTCCAAAGTTCAATTCAGCATTGATAGTGCTGAGATAACGCTCTTGCAGCCCAACGTGCTCGATTGCGTGGGCGATGTCACATACGAATGCGTATATCCGATAAGCCCGACATCGGCACACACATACTCGCTTCCGATACTCAATGGTGTGATTGAAGGAGTCTATGAGGTTACGATGACCGTCGTAGATACGACTACCGGTCAGACGGTTTGGCAAGCAAATTCAGATAATGGGCCCTTCGACTTGGTCCCTCATCAGCGCACATTCGCTAACTGGTCTATAGGGTCCAATGTCGAAGTAGGTTCCAATGGAATGTTCAACTCATGGGAGGACAGCAGGAAGTACAATCTAAGCTGGGCAGCCAAACTTGTCAGCGATGATAGCGACAACGGCAACGTACGATTCTTCGAGATCACCTTCATGGACGATATCGACGTGGCCATCCTATCCAATCCAACGGATCAGAATCGTCTCCAGAGGGTCAAGTCAGATTTGGAGGCTATGGGCATGGTGTACACGCAGTTCCGAACGAGTGAATGGGAAGATTATGTCACGCAGGATTGGGCTGGAGTATATGACAAGATACTCCTTCCCTGGCAAACTGATTACAACGCTGAGTATGGCGAATACTATCAGAAATTGAATGAGTTGCGCGGAGACGGGCTTTCAACAAACGACGTTCTGGATGACTTCATGGTTAATGGGGGTACTTTGCAGGTTCATCTGGGCCCATACAGGAACGATTACGTTCCAGATAATCTCCCCTTCGGAATGGATGTTCAAGAGAGAGATCCCTCGAATTCATCAATCAGATTCGATTACGAAGACGTCCGAGTCATTGACCGATATCACCCTCTCCTTTCCAATATCGAACTGACCTACTTGCAATCAGTCCATGCTGGCCAGTATGTTGCAAGATCAGGGTTGGATATATCGCAAGTTCAGCCCAATCAGGTTCCCTCTGCATGCGGTGGTAGGATTTCCGATCCTTTGGGAACATTCCACAGCCTTCTTGGAAGTGTTGAGTATGGCTCACAATCCTTGCTAAGTCTTTGTAATAGGGGCAATGGAGGTATGATTGTTACGACCATGGATGTTGAAAATCCAAGTTTCTCTGAACCATATGGCAGCGAGTCAATGCCTCTTCTTTCCAATATGCTCGGCTACAGCGTAGTGCCGTACCCTGTCGATTTTGGAATTGCTGGGGATACGTTTGATCTAACGATAAATGGCGAAGCACCCTCAATCAACACCGTAACCAAGGCATACAATACAGTCTACATCAAGTCAAATTCTCAACTTCAGTTTAGCTATGTGTCCGAGCAGAGTGATCTGATAGCCGATTGGACATTGGAGCCAGGCGGCGAGGACTCAGTAACGGGATGGGACAGTGAGATTGTCGACCCAGGTGAGTACTCTTGGGTTTCTCAGACATCCGCAGACCTCCCCACACTCGGGTCATTCTGCGTTGAGGATACTTTGTCTTCCACCGGGTGTTTCCTGGGCGCTGAATGGCTGCTTACTCTGTATCTTCACGATGCAGAGGGCCATACTAGGATGACCTATGTTCGTTTGATCACGAATGATACATTGGCAGATGAATCCGATCCAACTGCATCTATTTCGATGGTTCAGGACAGTCTCACAGACGAGTTTGTCACTAGCGATGGAACGAAAACTGTCGGAGGCGTTGAATGGGACGTCTATCGCGTCAGACTGACTCCTACCGGCGACATATCTCTGTCTTTCACAGGTGCTGATAGTATCGACCCAGATGCCCCTGAGGGCGAGACTGGCATCCAGATGTACTCATGGCGCGTTTACTTTGACTACCCTGTAACCTCCCAGCCTAGCTTGGAGGGGCATTTGTTCGAAGTCCCGGCATTGGCAGGAGGAGATGCATTTACCTACACGTTCCGTAATGTGACAAGTGACGGCGTCTTAGAAAACCAAATCCGTCTGGAACTCATCGTTTACGATAAGGCTGGAAAAGACTCGTCAAAGGCAAGAATGTACTTCGTAGTGGTGGGTGAAGACTACGGAGATGATCCTCCAGTAGTATCTTTCAGCTCTCCAAAGCCAAACGACTCCCAGACCGAAGATCGAGTCACGATTAGCGGTACAGTTGTTTCAGGCGCCGAGAACTCGGACGTAAGGATACAAGTGGCACTCGATGCAGTTACATTGGATCTATCGCCGACTCCGAAAAACACTCAGAAGTCAATCGGCAAGTACAACGAGACAGGATTACTCGGCGATGGGGCTTCATTCTCCATCACTCTGGATATATCTGATCTCTATTCTGAAACGGATGGGGTATTATCTACGGTTTACATCCGAATCATAGAAGGCGATGGCGTGAGGTATACAACCACCTCTAGCGAAGACATCTATCTGCTCAAGAGAAGCAGCGACCCGTGCGAAAGAGACCCATCTTCTGATGGATGCGACACTGAAGGTCAGGGCCTCGGGCTGATAATTCCGATAGTGGGGGCCCTTCTCCTTGTTCTGGCCATAGCGGGAGTAACCCTTTCAATGAGAGGCAGGGGTTCTTCAGCAGTAAGCGACGAAATACGGTCGTTCCAAGGTGTGGAGGACATGGATCCAGTTGAGGCCTATGTGCAGCAGATGGTCGGGCAAGGATATCCTGAAGACTATGCCCGCCAGTACGCCCAGGACTATTACGCCAATTTAGAAAAGAAGTAGTTGGATAGAGTCACTGAGATGTGAAACCCGTGGTCCAGCGGCGCTGTACGCGCTGCCCCTCGGCGACGATTCTGCTATGACGTTCTAACCATGCAGGGGGCCTGTATTTCAACATCGATTTGTGGAGCCTGCCTTCTCTGATATTCTCCGGTATGCACACCTTGCCTGAGGCCATTTCTATATCCAGTGCGCGATCCAGATCAGTCGCATTCCTGTTCATCCACTTGAAGAGAGGTTCGGACATGCGAGTCATCAAAAAGAATGCAGTTAGAATCACCAGAAATGTGGCCACTTGACCTTTAGCACCATATGGGGAAAGAGCAGCTGAAGCAATGAATCCGAGTACAAACACAAGTGGTGCAATCATGAAGAATAGGAAGTAGGTCTGAGATACCGGTTTCTGATTCCGATACCTCTCGATCTTCTCCCAACGAGGGTGATTTGGATCTTGAGGTCTAAAGACGTCCTTCTGTCTGAGTCTAAGTGCGTCTTTCAAACTCCTCCCTACATCCGCAGTCCTACGTTTCTGGGATTTAGTCAGTGTATCCGGATCCAGATCCTCAATCAAATCCATTATCCTAGATGCTGCAGAGTATTCGCCATATCTTGCAAGAATTGCAACTTGCTCAATCATCGGAGCAGGAGATTCTGGTTTTAGGACGCGATACTCTCCCCACCACTCTAGAGCATCTTCCATCATGCCTAGGTGATCGACAAGAATAAGCCCCCCAAGGGCCCATGCTTCTTCTAGATCAGGATTGAATTTAATTGCTGAACGGAGACATCTTACCGCATTGGCACATTGTGAGAGATCAGGGTCTATTGGTCTGCCCCTACTTCTTGGGGGGAGGTGTAAATCTGCAGCCTCAAGCCACAATAAGCCATCTTCCGGATAATCCTTCAGAGCATCTTCAACAGCTTCAATGGCCGCTTCTCGACCTTCTTCTTTCAGAGTCTCACGAATCCTTCCGAGAACATCCTCAGGCTCACTCATCGAGCGAGGCACAGGGGCATCGGGATTGAATCCTCCTGTTCATCTCGGTCTCCGATTGGTACGGCCTCTCTTGTCGCCATGACTCTCTTTTCTGCTTCTATCGTTTCGATTACGGGCATTATTATCCCTATTGCCGTACCGCACGGGACTACTTCTAGGACGACGCCCACTTGCATCCCCCTGCCTCTTCCCCCTGTCTGAACGATTTCGTTGAGTAGCTCCAGAACCCGGACTCTTCTGGGGCCGAGGACTCCCGCATTTCGAACATTTCGAAGTTCTAGAATTCATACTTCTACATGCTGAGCAGACCCACGTTGGCAATATTTTGCCGCTATTGGTTTTTCGAGGCTTCCTATCTCCGAATTTCTCATTCCCCATATTCTTGGATCTCGACCGGTCCCTTCTCTGCCCCCCTCCTTTCGATACATTCCTATTCTTTTTGTTGTCATTTCGACTTCTTCTTCCGATTTCGATAGGGGCTCCTATCGCGGATGATGAGTCTATTTTTTCTGACAGAGAAACATGTACGAGTGCATTTTCTATGCCTCCAATAACGGAATCGACCTTGCCTATCGTACGGCCTCCTTCAATACGAACCTCCCAGCCTAAACCGGGCGCCTTATCTTCGAATTCTGCAAGTAAACCGCCAACATGCGATAGCGATACGACTCGCCCCTTCACTGTCATGATGCCCTGCGGGCTCCTCTTCCATAAATGAATGCAGCAGCAAGAATTCCAATCATGGATGATGATCCTGGGAATGGTAGGAGGCTCTCTGAATCATTTTGATCGGTCTTAGGTGGTGGCTCCGTTCCCCTTGGCGTTTCCAATACTTCAGTTGAATTCAAGTTCCGATCAGCAGATGAACACATCCCGGAGGCATCGCAGATACGTACTGTAACGGTATGCTCCCCAGGATCAAAGAGTGCGAAGTCGATAGGCCCCACCGACCAAGAGTTGCCCAATGCATCGACATTCCCCAAAGTATTGCCATCAATCAGCATGCTGAATGATACATCCTCCCCATCTGGTTCTCCGAACATCCCATTCATGCTCCATGAGGTGCCTGTCCACTCGCTATTCAAGATTGAAATAATCGGAGGGGTGCCAATTTTCTGGAATGTCAAACCGCTCCTCTCAACACGTTCATGGATCCCATCGCCACTTATCTTGAACCAGACATTAACAGCGCCAGGAATTAAATTCGTGGAAGATTCGCTGAATATTTGTTGCTCTCCATTTTGGAGAATAGCCACATTTTCGTAGTATATGGGATTCTCATTATTCTGGCTCAGCCCTATTTCCAAGATGATCTGCCGTGGAACTCCGTCATCTGCAATCGGAAGTTGAACCCCGTAGAGTTCCATATCCACAGTCTCATGAATGACTGGTTGGCCCTGCGACGAATTACTGCTCACTGTGAACCCCCTCATCGCCACAAAGCTCCTCTCCGCTGATTGCTGGCCGGAGAGATCGACGGCCGAGCAGATGAATTCGGATTTCCCGACATCGTCCGAGATAGTCGCTCGTATCGACCTGTCTTCTCCAAATAGATTGGATCCCATGTCCTCGTCGTTGTAGCAATTTATGCTTAGCTTCGAAATGGCCATATCGTCGGTAAACCATCCAGCGATCTCCTCCCAATCTGCGATTAGCACATCGGGGTCAGAAACCTCCCCTTCAACCATGCCGTAAACCCATAATGTTCCATTTTCAGGCGCTTCTGGCGTCCATGAAGGAGGATCGTCTACAGGAGGAGCGATAGTTGTGAGGTCAAAGAATAGATCTTCTCCAGAAGGCCAATACGCATTTGGCCGGCTCGGCTCGATTTGTAGGGTGAGACCCCCTTGTTCGTTGTAATCTGTCACTACTGAAGAAGAACCATCTCCTATGCAGGAGCCTCTGATGGGTGTAGGGGAGCCTCCGTTAAGCAGATCACGCCCCTCACATTCTTCAAACAGAGAAAGTCGCATTCCTTCTACATAAGGCGCATTAATTGTATATGTGGCACGAGAGATATTTGAGACATTCATCGCGAGAGTCAGCGTTTCAAGAGACTGAATATTGTGCAAATCGACTTCCCCACTAAGATACAATTCAATTCTACATTCATCAGGTAATTCGCCATCGGTGTCGCAATCACGATCTGAGTTTGGAACAACTGGAACCTCAAAGCACCCCTGGCTACTTCCGAAGCTGCTACAATCTCTCACAGAGTTATGTCTCTCCGGCACCATATTCCATTCATCTATCGAAACACCATCTTCCACCCATGTAGCATTCCTCCAATCCACCGCTGCTCCTCCACGATGGTGTTCGCCATCCCTAACGCCGACACGGGTCATGGTGTATTCAACGCAGTCCGCTGCCACTGATCTGACGGCTTCGCGCTCATCAGATGATAGCCAGCCATCGCCGCCACTGGGCACTAAACCATCCAGGAGATCATCTAAGAAAGTTCTGAAATCATCGGCCATCGTCCCATTTACCCATGCCATTGCATTGATCTGTGCAGTTCTCCAGTTATCTGCCACAGTCACATTAAATTCCGCCCAAGTGTATGCGAATACGTCCTCAAACGAACTTTGCGAACATTGCGCTTCGAAAGTCCCCCCGCCACCGAACTGTCCCATGGAAATATTCTGCTTTTGGAGATCTTCGGAGTGATGGAGTGGAGATAAAGAAAGAGAGATCATCAGCACAACAATCCCAGCTGCGAGTACAATACGTTGGTTAGGCACATCCCATTGTATACGCTGTAACACTTCACGTTATGTCTAACACTTCGAAAAATTCTGCCGTTTCTCCAATGGTATCGTCAAATCACCCTTATCACGCAATCCACCACATCCAAATAATGGATTAGGGGCGCCTAAAATAATGCTGAGTCGGTCAGAGAGCGATATCATCGTCAAGCTCGATGGCGTAACTATTGGATATGAAGAAAACAACCCCCTCGCAACCATCCCGTCTTTATTGATAAAAAGAGGAGAGATTCTTGCTATCGCAGGGCCTTCAGGGATAGGTAAGTCAACACTACTCAAAACAATCGCAGGCCTCGTTAGCCCTTTGCGAGGAACAATAGAGGTATGTGGCGCAACTCTCCCGAAGAGGCCTTTAAGAGGCGATTTGGGCTATATCCCTCAGAGACTTGGTTTGATCAGACATGCCAGTGTCATGCACAACGTCCTAATCGGATCTAGAGCATCCATGTGCGGATCCATGCAAATTTTCACTCCGAAGGAAGCTAAGGAGAGCGCAAGGAATGTAATATGTGAGATGGGTCTCGAGCATAAAATTTGGGAACCTGTAAAGCGACTTTCAGGAGGCCAGCAGAGACGAGTTGCCACAGCCAGAACGTTGGCGCAAGCACCCAAGGTAATACTCGCTGATGAGTTTCTCAGTGAGCTCGATGATGAGACCATGTCGCATGTCGCTGAAACTGTAGTCCGATACGCACGCGAGAATAACGCGGCGGTAATCCTCGTTGAACACGACGTATCCCGCGCACGTGAACTGGCGGATCGGCTAGTCGTGATGGATGATGGAAGGCTAAACCCATTCATCTCCTCCACAAAGACACTTGAGGTGAAAATATGATCTCAAAATTAAGGATTTATCCTGGACATATTTTTGCAGCGCTCCTAATCCTCGCATTGGTCGTGATGGATAGATCAGTAGATGATTGGGGCACACTTTCGAATGGCTTCGGGAATCTAGTCAGCTTCTTTCATGACTCTCTCTGGCCGCCTGACTGGAGTGTGCTTGAACCTCGGGGGTGGCCGGAGTGTACTGCCTCATCAGCTGTTGATTTTACGTGTTCAACAGCATGGATTGGCATGATAGAAACTCTTCAGATAGCCTTTGTATCAACAATACTTGCAATGACTATTTCCCTCCCTCTGGCGCTTCTAGCCGCAAAGAATGTCGGTACATTTCGAACATCTGTCGTCATTCGCTTCATACTGGCTGCTTTCAGAAGCTTACCATCTCTGATCTGGGCAATATTCTTCGTAATACTGATTGGATTCGGCACTATTTCCGGGATATTTGCCATGACGATATACTCGATAGGATATCTGGGCAAACTTCAGTATGAGGCAATAGAAGGCATGAACAGCCTCCCTATGGAAGCCGCTGATGCAGCAGGCTTGAGCCGTTTCGAGAAGGCTATCCATGTTGTAATCCCTGAATCCGCGAACGATCTGATTTCTCAGGTGATATTCATGTTCGAATACAATGTCAGACATGGCTCAATTATTGGAGTTGTAGGTGCAGGCGGCATAGGGTATTACATCGAAAGATCACTATTCTTTCTTGCCTATGACGAGGTCCTAGCATACCTGATCATAATTTTCGCAGTCGTCATCGTGATAGATTTCATTTCAGTATACGCCCGATCTTTCTTCAATGACGATAGAAATGCTGTAAAAAGGCCTTCATGGAAAGCATTCTTCACAGGCCACGATTGACGAGGAAATCACTGGATCGACTCAACCATTCTTCTCACCGACTCTTCGGCAGATATCGAACCATCAAGTAAATCGCATAAAGCACTCAGGAAGGGCGTATCCCAACCATTCTTTTCAGCAGTCTGAGAAAACATACGTGCTGCACGAACACCCTCTGCAACCATTGTCATTTGTGCCAAGGCTTCTTCCAGGGATAACCCTCTCCCGAGCATTTCACCAAGTGTACGATTTCTGCTCCTAGGGCTTGTTGAAGTGACGTAAAGATCCCCTATTCCAGCAGGTCCGAATGCAGTATCCGGACTAGCACCCATCATAGAGAGAAGATATCTACCTTCATTGAAACCGGATTGCACAAGTGCGGCTTTCAGATTATCCCCTCCGATGGACCCTCTAAGCCCATCAACCAGGCCGCAGGCAAGAGCAACCGTATTCTTATACGCCCCCCAAAGCTCTGCCCCAACGGGATCATCGGCCGATGTGAGAATAAGCGTCTTAGTGGAAAGGCGCTGTGCTATCTTGCTTGCAACAGAATCATCATCACACGCTACAAGAGCACTTGTGATTACACCTCTCGCAACCTCGGGCGCTATGGTAGGGCCTGTTAGAACCAAGACAGGATTCGATTTGTTGACGGTACGAAGTCGCTGTTCAATTGCATTTGATATCATCCCGTCTTCGCTGGCCTCTTCGGGCGCTAAGCCTTTAGCAAGATCCAAGATCACATGTGAGGGTCTGAGGCCTGGTAGAACGAGATCAATAACTTCCAGAATAACTCCGCTTGGTAATGCAAAAACAAGAATCTCTGAGCTTTCAAGAATATCCTCGTGAGCCATTGTAGCCTGGAGATTGGGAATTTCAATATCTGGCAAATATTTGTGATTTATGGACTCCATCATTAGAGACTCATATACGTCGTTCTCAATTGTCCATCCGGTAACCGTGTGCCCGTCCTCCCCCCATATCTTCGCAAGAGCCGTCCCCCAGTTCCCCATGCCAAAGATCCCTATCCGAGCCATAGAAACACCTTGATGGCCGTTCGCGGATGGTCTTCGTTATGACCTTGGCGGGAGTATAGCGCCAATGGATCGATATCTCAACTACTTAGTGGACTCTTCAGACAGAAGAATATCCGTAACATCAGGGAGCAAGTCGCTCGCGGCACCGTAAAATATGGCGCTCAACGGGATAGAACCCTGGCAGGGGTTCCCGAGCGGTCAAAGGGGCTGGGTTTAGGTCCCAGTGCGTAGTGCTTCGCAGGTTCGAATCCTGTCCCCTGCACCAAATCAACTGGCCAATTTCAGCGAAAGCCGCCAACGGTTTGATGAAGTACCTGTAGTATGGGATATCGTGGCGACCGGGGACAAGTCCTCTCGACTAGATCTGAATAAGGATGGCCGAGTAGATCTTGGCGATGTTTCCCACATCGCCACTGAGGCTGAGAAAATACGGCTTGATCGTGACCTCGATTCGATAAGAGAGAGAAGATTGGGAGATACCCGATTCTTTCGTTGGGCTGTCGAAGACTACGTACTTCTTTTCGGGGTCGTTTTCGGCGGACTATTCGTGATACTTATCGCAGTTGCAAGTACTGGTTTGATATCTGGTGATTCGGTCGCCATTGACCAGACATTATCCAGAACCCCCTTGGACACAGGAGGGGAATGTATGGATAAGCAAGGCGAGATATGGCTATCAGTCTTCGAAGACCACCATGACCTACGTGCACGTTCGTATAATGTCCCGGATAATGATGTAGCAATACGAGTTATCTACTTGGATTCGAGCAATAACTTCTCTGAAGAGCTACAGAGCGGCCTGGGGGATCTGTCCGTAACAATCGACGGCGAGGACATCATGATTGGCGAGCAATATGTACAAGTCTCAATTCATGAGATGCCCCCTGATTCGCAGGAGGAAGACAATCTATCCCAGATCGTTGAATCCTCCCCTAAAATCTTCGATCAGGAATTTCGAATTGAAGTGGAGCATAAGAGTCGAGGAGGACTATTCTCTAGTGGAGAGGTAATCGACATCGACGTAGAAGAGAGTGGCCCAAGAGCATGTATGACGCTCAAGAATCTCGGGGAATGGGGTTGGTTATTGATGGCCGCCGAATGGGCAGGAGGGAGAGAAACTGCCATGTTAACGGGGGGAAGTGGCGGGGTGCCCGCCTGGTGGATGGCCTTTGTCTCATTAGGAATGTCAATCGTATTCCTATACATACAGTATCCCCTTATGCACAAAATGTATCATCGTGAAGGTGAAGAAACACTGGATGCCAATCAGATTGAGCGACTGATCGTAAGGATTCTCGAGCATTCTCAAGACGAGGCCTCAATTGAGATTGATTTCGAACGCCTCCGCATGCAAGAGCGTCCAATATCGATCGATGTCTTCGTCCCGTACGCATCGAAAAGTCAGAGCATCATGACCCTGACAGAAGTCCGCTCAATCTTGATGAGAGATCTGTTATCCGAATTCGCTATATTCGGTGAAATGCGGCCATTGCAGCTACGTGTCCAATCCACAGCCACAAACAAGTCGGAAGAATCGATATTCATGGATTCAAACCTCTCTCTGGAAGGGTTCGATCCATCGGCAATAGATGATGACTACAGGCCATTCTTTGATTCCATTTCCATAGTTGGTATGATTGAAGACTCTGCGAGACCAGTAATATCCGAGTTACTAGCCCAGTATGACTTGGCAGATGAAGGCACACTTGTATCTGCAGACAACCAGGCCGTTTTTGTGAGGATGATTTACAGGCCTTTGATGAGATTCAGCTACTTCTTCTTCCCGAGGAACTTCATAGAAATCGAGGAGAGCCTCTCTGAGCGCTTAGAACATGATCTCGCCGATCTCTTGAATGGAAGGAAGGTGATAGTCAGCGCCAGGAACCTAAGGCGGACTCTTGCAGACCAAGCAGTCGCAGGACGAGTCGAGCAAGGCGGCTCGAATTTCTCTGGGGAAGCACTTGTCGCCAAACAGCCCGGAATAACGGGAACACTCCTCCAGACTGTAGGGGGAGATATTCTTTCCAGTGTCGAATATGTGGCGCAGCGTAATCGGAAACGGATAGACAGGTATGGTTTCTGGGGCCTGATAGTATTCGTCTGGATCCCTTTCATGGCAAGTGGGGTATTAGTTGGTGCCATGCTGGGGCTTGTCGCGAGAATGAAATTTGAGCGAGTGCTCTTTGCATGCACTTTAGGCGGAACCGCAGCATCCATCACTTGGGCGTACACAGCAAGAGGAATAATCGAATTCATGGAACGATACCAAGCTGAAGTTTTGATTCCTTTTTTGATAGGGCTAGTTTTCCTATTCACATTCTTCCATCTGAGGAGAAATAAAAGGCGGAGAAGAGAAGAACTCTTCAGGGAATCCATGGCATTCTTCAACCGGGTATCTCTAAATTAGTAAATTTTTGAAAGCGATAGTAAATTAGGCCCCCACGTGCCCATTAAGGCATGGCCCTAGTAGACATAAAATCACTTGAGCGGCATTACGTTATGCCGTCAGGGACCGTGAAAGCTCTTGACGGGGTCGACTTGGAGATAAAAGAAGGTGAGAGGATAATTCTCCTTGGACCTTCTGGGTCTGGGAAGTCCACCTTGCTCAATTGCCTCTCTGCATTGGACACACCAACAGGAGGTTCCTACGAATTCGCGGGCAAGGAGGTACCCAGGGCTTCGGCATTGGGGCCTAAGTTGTGGGAAAAAATATCCTCAATTCAATGGAATCCCCTTACCCTTGTGCCGCCACTTCGATTTTTGTTTTACCCTATTGATTATTTCACCCATTCTAGGCCTGAGTCGAAGGCTAGCGAACAGATGACTCGGTTTAGGAGGGACAATATTGGGTATGTATTCCAATTCTTCAATTTACTACAAGATCTAACAGTTCTTGAGAATATCCTGCTTATTCAGGAGTTAGCAGATGGAAGGGATGAGGAGCGAGCACGACATCTTCTCAAAATAGTAGGATTAGAGGCTGAAGTTAACAGATTTCCAGCAGAGATCAGTGGGGGCCAACAACAGAGAGTCGCAATTGCTCGCAGCCTCGCCAAGAGTCCAAGGCTGCTGCTGGGAGATGAGTTGACAGGAAATCTTGATTCAAAGACTTCAACCATGGTGATGGAAGTCCTTGTCAAGGCATGTGAGGCGGAACGGATAACCTGTGTTTTGGTGACTCATGATGAATCATTGATTGAATTCGCTACAAGAGTAATTAGGATTGACAGTGGAAAAATAATTTCCGATGAGATTGTTGAATGAGGCGGGATTCTTGTTTGGATTACTAACAAAGCGTTTGGCACGAAGCCTTTGGCGCACAAAGATACGACTTTTTGCAGTAGTAATCATGGTGATGGTCGGCGTTTTCGCAGGCATATCTTTTGCAGCATACGCTCATACCGCATCAAGCATGTACGATGATATCTATGCAGATACAGATAATGGAGTGAATCTTGCAGATATATGGGTGGAAAATCCCGGATCGACATGGAATGGAAGCGCTGCTGACTCTATTTGTGATGAAATTGAAGCCCAATGGCCGGATTCAGATTTGTCACTAAACGAATGCGAGCCTCGTCTGAAACTAGACGGCGTCATGTTCCACATCAGCGATGACGGCCAAGAATCCATCATTCCTGCAGTTTGGCACGGAATCGATCAAGGGCATGTCGACAGAGTTTGGTTTCCCGATCATGAATGCTGCTCAGGGGTGATGCCCAGCGCAATTGATGAGATAGTTGTGGATGTGAGGGTGGCTGAAGGAATGGATGTTGGAATTGGCGATAGCATCACCATAGGCGCAGGATTCGGCAGTATGAATTACAGTGTCGTCGGCATAGGGTTCCACCCAAATCACCTGTATTACGCTCAGAGCGGGTCACTATTCCCCGCAGATCCTGGAACATTTGCTACTGGATACTTGACGGCCGGGGGCCTCGAGAAGTTAGCGAATCTCAGCGTTGGATCAGCAAATCTCCTACTCATTGACATAGTCGGAACTCCGGAATATGACTTGCAATCGACAACCGATATCGAAGGCGAAGAAACCATCTTCGTCATTGATGAAATTGACTCTATTTTACAAGATATCCAAGACTCTCCCTCTCTGGTATACAGCCGCTCCGGAGTTGAATCAGTAGAATTTCTTCGTGCTGATGCGGAAAGTGCAATGGAGATTTATGTGCCAGTTACAGCTATGATTGCAATAGTTGCTGGAATAACCATTTTCTTGAGCCTTCAAAGGCTGGTGCAGTCCCAAGCTAGAGAGATTGCGATACTTAGGACCCTCGGAATTCCAAGAAACGTCATAATTCCAGGATATATCCTAATGCCGATAATAATCGGTTTGGTAGGCTGTCTTTTAGGAGGGATATTTGGAATATTATTCGGCGCCCCATCTATGTTAGGCATCTATGAAGGGGTGCTGGGAATACCAATTATCGAATCTGCAGATATCAACCCAATCTTGCTGCAAATATCCGGGATTGCCATGCTAATAGTTCTGTTTTCTGGCATTCTCCCAGCTATACAGGCTTCCAGGCTGCAGCCTCTAGAGATTATGCGCGGACAACATCAGATTAGACTGTCATCCAGGATGCTACAGAGGTTGACTTCCAGACTTCCTTCCACCGTGGGCCTAACAATCCGATCTAGCATAAGGAAGCCAGCCAGACTAGCCTTCACGTTCTTCGCTGTCGGCCTGTCAATGCTAATTTTCGGAAGTATGACGTTGATGATGGGCACCATGGAAGATGCGATAGTTGGCAATGTCGAGGACAACCAAAACTGGGATGCTGAAGTTGCAGTTCCCCTTGGGGGAGAGGTAGCGGTTAGCGAATGGGCTGAAGAGAGGGGTGCAAACTACGAGTTGAAGTTGGCGTTCCCGGCCAACCCGGAGGGAGATGCGAGGTATCTATCAGCCAATGGATTGGACTCAATATCAACCAATGACAATTCTATGGTAGTTTTAAATCTCAAAGAAGGATCACTACCTGCGGCCAATTCTGAAATTACCCAGGTTCTTGTGGATGAGGGGCTGCAGCACTTCCTAGATTGGCAAGTCGGTCAAAATCAGACAATCATGTTCGGCGCCACTCCAATGAATATTGAGATAACAGGAATCACTAGGGGAGAAATATCGAGAACCATATATCTCCATCGGCAGGACTTGATTCCCGTGGTGGGGATGGAGGCGACCTCTGTTTTGATTGAACTGCCACAAGGGGTGGAAGTCGACAGCGAATTGGGCGAAATTTCACTCGGAGTGACTCAAAAAGAGGACTTAATCTCAACTTTCGAGTCTCTTCTCGAACAACAACAGGCAATTTTCAACTCCGTCTTAGCGCTCGGAATTATAATCGCGATTGTCGTTTTATTCAATACGCTGATTATGAATCTTGCAGAACGAGATTTTGAGATAGCCACACTACGGGTGCTTGGCGCCCCAATCAACAAAATTGGAGGGATGATGCTTGGCGAACATATCGCCATTGGTCTAATTGGCGGAATCCTGGCCACTGGATTCACAATCATTGGCACCCAGGCCTTAGTTTCTACATTCATACAATGGGCCTTTTATCTGACTGTCAGCCTTGATTTCATGATCATAGCGCAACTTATTGGCATCGTTGTTTTCATATCCGTAATGCTCACACCCTTCGGAATGTGGCGAATTAGTAGGTTAGATCTCGTCGAGAAAGTCAAAGACCTATCTCAGTGAGCCCACTCTATGCGGGTTGTTACCTGGAACCTGAACGGCATTCGAGCCGCTCATAGAAAGGGACTTGATGATTTCATTGAGAAGATTGACGCTGACATCATGCTATTCCAAGAGGTTAGGGCGCTGCCTGAACAGATGCCAAAGGAATGGTCCGAGCCAGAGGGGTATGAGTTGATCTGGCATCCAGCGGACAAGAAAGGATATTCTGGAGTCATGTCATGCTCAAGAATCGAAATGAAAGAGATTGAAAGAGGGATTGATACCAATTTGGATGGCACTAGGGACCCGGAAGGTAGGGTTTTGGTAACAAAGCATGGTAATCTGAGCTGCATCAACATGTATCTTCCAAATGGCTCTGCGAGGCAGGAGCGTCAAAACTACAAAGATCAATGGCTCGAAGATATGCTTGATTGGAGTAGGAAATTTGCCGAATCAAAGGAACCCGCACTACTTTGTGGAGATTTGAACATAGCTCACACTGAGAACGATATCTGGGATCCGAAAGGAAACAAGAGGACATCCGGATTCCTTGGCCATGAGAGGCAATGGTTCGATAGACTGATCGACATCGGTTGGGATGATTTACTAAGAAATCACCTCGGGCCAATAAAAGGGCCCTACTCATGGTGGTCTAACAGGGGTCGGGCCAGAGAGCTCGACAGAGGGTGGAGAATCGACTACATTCTCGCCAATCCTGCAGCCTCAGAAACCTTCATCTCGGCGGAGATAATACGGGAAGGCGGCCTTACGGTTTCAGATCACGCACCAGTAGTTGCAGATTTTTCAGACGAATAGCAGAGATTCAAACGCATCGGCCTGTTAGTTCACTACATGGCAGATGAGGTCAACGACGCTCTCTCATCGCTGTTGCCGGGTGGCAGAGGCGTTTGGATTCCCATGGATCACGGTTTAAGTTCGTATCCGGTGGAAGGTCTCAATGACATCGATTCAGCCGTGGATGATTGTATATCTGCAGGCGTCGACGCGATTGTCCTTCAGAAAGGAGTACTTTCCCATCAATTATCGAGAACACTATGGAAAAATTTCGTAATGCACGTATCAGCGTCTACGATACACGGCGGGGAAAATGCGGATAGAAAGATGCTCGTTGGAACTGCAAAGGAGGCCCATAGGAGAGGCGCAAGTGCTCTCTCTTGCCAAATAAATCTCGGAGATAGAAGAGAATACGAGATGGTGGAATCTGCAGGTGCCCTCACTACTTCTGCATTGAAATATGCATTACCGGTTCTAGGGATGGTATACCCAAGAGGTCCAAACTTAGTCCTAAGTGAGGGGGATGCGACCAATGGTGTTGCACATGCAGCTCGCATGGCATGGGAATTGGGATGTCATGTGGCTAAGGTACCGTGGACCGGAGACGCCGCGTCCTTCGCAGAGGTCTGCTCCGGCGTCCCCATTCCGGTATTAATCGCCGGCGGCCCCAGAAGCAATTCATTCATCCAGACACTTGAAATCGTGGAAAGCGCGATATCATCAGGAGCTTCTGGAGTCTGCATGGGTCGACAAGTCTTCTCCTCATCCAATCGGATTGACCGGATCAAAGCTCTCAGAGCAATTGTGCATGAAGGCGCAACCGCTGATCAGGCTTCCACATTGCTGGAGTGAATGGCGCATGGATTTGTGGCTGGACATCTCGACCCTCGAATCTGAGAGGGAAATCAATCAAGAATTCCAAGATCAGTTCGACAGACTTTGGACTGGCTCTTCAAGTGACGTGGCAGTCGTGCAACTCGATGATTTTAGGGGCCAAGAAGAAGCGAAGTCATTGATCGGCATGGTTGAATGGATTCTTGTCCGATGCTCTGATTGGACAATGATACCATTGGAGAATATCATCGCTGCAGCATCTGGATCTGGAACTAAGATTGCAGCTTCGATTTCGAAGGAAATCGAGCTCAACGGCGTAGCCTTTGCCTTACAACACGGGGTCGATGCAATGGTAGTGCCATTTGAACCAAGGATCATCAGTGCCGCGAAGAAAATCGCCGGAGAGAAACCATCTAAATATGCAGAATCAACCCACTCAGAAGCACATCTTTCATTTGCAGAAGTGACATCAATACAATCTGGTGGAGTTGGAGAACGAGTTTGCGTAGATTTGACGGAAAGGCTCGATTTAGGAGAAGGCATGTTGATTGGATCAGCAGCCAATGCAATGGCCATGATACACGGAGAGACCATTCCATCCGAGTATGTCCCAACCCGTCCATTTAGGGTGAATGCTGGCGCAGTACACGCATATTGCTTGATGGCCGACGGCTCCACAAGATACCTTAGTGAGCTTGAAGTAGGATATGAGGTGGCTGTAGTAAGTTCGGAAGGAAAATTACGCCCAGCTACAATCGGCCGTCTAAAAATCGAGAGAAGGCCATTCCTGATCATTCATTTTTCATCAGGACACGATGTTGGACAGATACTTGTTCAGCAGGCAGAGACAGTTCGTCTAGTCAAACCAGAGGGCCATGTAAGCGTAACATCGCTAAAGGCAGGCGACAAGATACTCATTCGGGGCGATTCAGGCATGCGCCATGTGGGTCTTGAGTTGGCAGGGGAGATGAATGAAAGATGAATTCTGAAGACCCCACGCGCGCCTATGGGGGCATCAGTATCCTCCATGCAGCCGGTTGTGGTTGGGGCTGTACAATTCCGCTGGAATTAACCAGCGAGGCCTTCGCGGCCGACTCATGGCCCAATACCGACCAGGATCCACACATGTTGTTGCCACAATTACGCCCCTCCCTCATGGACGTAACTGGGTTTGATGTTGGAAAATCGTTCTTTTTCGGAATAAGGAGTAACATACCCTCGTCCATGGGGTTGAAGTCTTCATCAGCAGCATCAGTCAGCGCAGTCAGATTCGCGGCAACAATGCACGACATATCCCTTTCAGACTCGGAGATCGTCCAAGTAGCAACTAAGATGCAACTTAGTGCAGGATGTTCGATGACTGGGTCATTCGACGATACATGGTCAGCATTAGGTAAGACGGCGGCGGTCATCCGCACTGATTCTTCAAATCCGTCTGAGCCAGTAGCCTTGGTTGATATTGAATCGAGTATGTGCACATTATTGCTTAGGGGGATAAGGAAATCAACTCCTGAAAAGTCGGATTTCTATGTAAATAGATCAAAATTCAAGACGGCTAGAAATTATTTGATGTCTGGAGATATCCGAAGGGCAATGAGAGAAAATGCAGATGCAGTTGCGCTGTCGACAGGCGATGGACTTGCAACTGAGATTATTGATAGACTGTTTTCTTTGGATTACACTGCTAATATATCGGGTTCTGGGCCTGCCATAGCCGTGTTACACGAAGAAGATCAGACAAGTCATCTTTCTGAGGTTCTAGGGGAACACGGGCCAACAATCACTACGAACGTTGTTCATGACCCCTGCCAAATGGGGGGAATACTGTGGGCATGAGTCTTGGCGATAACATACGCGTAACTCTCTTCGGGGAGAGTCACGGCCCGTCCGTAGGCGCACTTCTCGAAGGAATACCTGCAGGAACCAACATAGATAATGATGCTCTAGTAAGAGAGTTGGAACGTAGAAAGCCGGGCAGAAAGGGGATGAGTAGACGCCTTGAGGCAGATCAATGCGAGATTCTTTCTGGGGTCTACGAAGGTCGAGCAACTGGTTGGCCGATATTAATCGTAGCAAGAAACAATGATGCCAAATCAAGCGATTATGGCTTTCTTCCAGATCACCCACGCCCAGGCCATGCAGACATGGTTGAGATAGAGCGCTCAGGAGGCGCTGCAGACCTTAGAGGGGGAGGATCGCAATCCGCCCGCCTCACTCTTGGTTTAGTAGCAGCAGCCAGCCAGACTAGACAGCTGTTGTCTCAAAGAGGAATTCACGTTAGAGCCCATCTTTACTCCGTAGGCGATACCCAATCGCGTTCGTTACTTGATCTGAACCAGATCGATGAAACTCAAAAAGAGTCCATGCAACGACTCAATTGCCTTGACCCGGAGGCTGCAGATTTATTTTCAAGCATGATAGAGAGCTCTAGGATGGAACTCGATTCATTGGGTTCATCCGTCGAATGCATAGTCAGCGGACTCCCAATTGGGATGGGAGAGCCTTGGTTCGATGGCATCGAACCTGCGCTTGCCCGTGCTATGATGGCAATACCTGGGGCACGCGCAGTGGAATTCGGCAGAGGCACCCACGCTTCCAAGATGAAGGGATCAGAGCACAATGATTCATGGACGCTTCAAGATGACCGTCCAACACCTGAGCCATCTGCTGGCCACTCTCCGGACGGGGCTCTCGGAGGCCGTTCAACAGGAGCACCACTTCGTATGGTTGTACACTTCAAACCCCCCAGCAGCATTCCTCGCCCTCAATCTACTCTTCACCTCCCTAGTGGGGAACAACGGACGTTGAAGGTGACTGGGAGACACGATCCAGTAATCGGACCACGAGCCGTTCCAGTAGCGGAGGCCGCTGCAATACTCGTAATTGCTGATCTTTTGACCTTGTCAGAACAGTTTGGAGATAACTCCGAGTAACTATTCTGCACGGCCTTCCTGGAATTTCTGTATTCTTGCGGGAAGGTTGACGCTGAATGATATTGCTATTATGCCGAAAACCATTGCAGTCCCCAGTGCCACACCATATACGCTAGTCAACTCAACACTTTCACTGAGCCTGTTCGATGCGACTTCATCAAACAATCCTACGAATGCGGGGATTATGACATTGATGAGGAGTGTGATCAAGGCGACGAATCCCGCAATTGCAGGGGTAGTTCCAAGAGATCGGTTGTACTTCTGTATGATTCGCTCTTGGCCCATGACGTATACTTCTCGGGTTCTGATTGACGTATCAAGCATCGAGAAGCGTATTACCCCTGATGAGAGTTCAATGTACATGACTAGGAAAAGGGCATAGAATATCAGCAGAATCTTCTGTAGTAATTCGCTTCCAATGTTCAATGCCTCCGTTGCAAACTCTACTTTGCTCCCTGCGAATCTTATGGTGACCAATATCAATGCGACTTGAGATGCCAATATCATGCGTTGATCTCGTTGTAGAACTCCATATGCCCCCACCACAACTCCGCCTATCAGCAAAAGATAGTGAATTATGCCACTAAACCACGGCACTCCTATGACATTTGAGAGCCAAAACCATGCAGTCCCTGAAGAGGGGGTTATCATGAATGTAACAAGACCGAGTAATAGCAGCACAGTCACAGATGCAGTTTGTAGACGCACTACGGTCTTATTCGGTGCTAGGAATCTAACTGAGGGGACAAGTGGACCACCGAAAAAGGACTCTACCCAGGTGGGCACCTTAGTTTCGGGAACCGCATCCTTAGGGATCGAAGTGGATTGAGACATCCTCCCAGCTGCCTTTTTCCTGCTTGGAGCAGAGGATCTTACAGTCTTCCCGTCATACAGGTGGGATGTATCGGATGTACCTTCCTCAGTCATACAATCTACCTCAATATCCCCTTGCTCCAGCCAGGGCAGTAACCAGCATCATATCAGGCTCCCAGTCCATTATGTTCGCACCAAGGCCTCTGAGTTCAGTCATCAGGATGTCTCGCTCTGTCTTCAATAATTCATACCCGACACCATCGAGACGTCTTGCATCAAATTCAAAGTCAATACTGCTTGGAGAAAGAACGGTCACCATGAAATTTCTCGCTCGAAGATCTCTGACTGCATCGATAATCGTCGGATCATCCTCGAGCGGGCTGAGGATAATTATCGGACTCCCTCTATTGATGTGCGGCATGAGCCGGTTAGTCACCACTCTGAGAGGGGTATTACCCTTCGCAACAGCACCAGCAAGCTTGGTGAGGATGACATAGAGCTGCTTCTTGCCCGTATCTCTATCGATTGAAACAATCTCCTCACCATAGGTCACAAGACCTACAGAATCACGTCTTGCGAGGAAGTGCTGTGCAAGGCTGGCTGCAGCTCTGGTGCTGTACACTAATGAATTTCTACTCACAGGTCCAGTTTCACTAATCGACCTACTATCTACGATGAGAATTATATCGCTGACCGCATCTCGTTCAAATTCATTCACCATCATCTTGCCGCCACTGCGGGCTGTAGCGTTCCAGTTGACTTTCTTCATGGGATCGCCGGGTATGTATTCTCTAAGGTTGTAGAAATTAGACCCCTCTCCCGGATTTCTGATATTCACTGCACCGGTGAATATTTTTGGAACTCTACTTTTTATCATCGCATCCTTGATGTCTTCCATTTTTGGGAAGACAAGGAAGTCGTCATAGAGTTGAATTTCTCTTTCGTTGTGAAATAATCCGAATGTATCCTGAATTCGAACACAAACAGGACCTATGGTGTAGAATCCTCTCAGAGGGGTCTCAATTGTATACGATATCTCGGTCTCACGCCTGCCTCCCAATTCCATCAGTACATAATTGGCGCCTTTCTTGATCCTCATCACCTCTGGGACTCTGTCTCTGATCTCAATAATCTTCGGCATAGGCGTCCTGTTCTGAATTCTTAGAACAACATCAATTTCCCCATCCTCAAAGACCCTTGAAGATGAGACTTTTCTGAGCGCGGATATCCCTCCAAGTTGAACTCCCTCATCAGAGTCATTGTCCTCGAGCCTTCGCCCTGCAGAGGCTACATCAGCATGCGTCGTACGGAAAGCAGCATAGGTCAAGAATGAGAGCAGCACTACTGCTACTGTAACCAACTGCTGATTCCTGAGGACCAGCCCTAGGAGGTAGAGCCCAACCGCCAATGATGCGAACATCGCTGACTTTCTGCTCCACGCCAGTACAATTCCTCCTAATCAAATGGTAAATATGACCTCAGACCGTAGGCACTGGGACTTGATTCAGGATGTCTCGAACAACTTCCTCAGTCTCCAGCCCCTTGATTTGATGTTCAGGCTTTAGGATAAGTCTGTGAGAAATTGCGAGAGTCGCCACAGATTTCACGTCATCGGGAGTGATGAAGTCTCTTCCACGCATTGCCGCCGCCGCTCTCGACGTCTTGAGAAGTGCCTGAGAACCACGAGGAGAAGAACCAACTAAGACTCGAGGATCTTCTCTAGTTCTGGCCACTACCTCGACCATGTACATTCTTACTGCTGGATCCACATAAACATCTTCGATGGCTTCTTGCATAGCAACAACCCTTGCAGGATCGGTAATTACGTCTACATCGACCTCGTCTTTCTTACGCTCAATTCTCCGAGCAAGAATCTCATCCTCATCGCCCCTGTCGGGGTATCCAACGCTCATCTTGAACATGAATCGATCCAATTGTGCTTCAGGCAGCGGATAGGTACCCTCTTGCTCAACAGGATTCTGAGTTGCCATGGTGAGGAACGGAGAAGGTAACTTGTGAGTAACAGTTCCTATGGTAACTTGCTTTTCCTGCATGGCTTCTAGAAGTGCTGCTTGCGTCTTTGGAGGCGCCCTGTTAATCTCGTCAGATAGAAGCAGATTGCAAAAGATGGGTCCAGGCTTGAATGTGAACTCCCCCTTCTTCGCGTCGTATATGTTGGTGCCTGTGATATCCGCTGGAAGCAGGTCCGGAGTAAATTGGACACGCTTGAAATCACACCCAAGGGCATCAGCGAATGTATTGGTCATCAGGGTCTTAGCGAGGCCCGGATAATCCTCGAACAGTAGATTCCCATTCGAGAGGATATTTACCATCACATTGTCGATAACATGAGACTTTCCAATAATCACTTTCTGAACTTCTCCAGAGATAGCCTTCGCAATCGCCCCAACAGCCGTCAGACGTTCGCTCATTTCGCCCCCTCCACGTGCGTCAGCAGCCTTTTTAGCATAGCCTTCATCTATTTTCTTAGCGTCTTTTTCCTTCTTTTTCATGCCGGCTGGCGGCGCTGGTGTGTCTGACATGTTGTACTCTCCTATGTGTTCAGTTTGGCTTTCCCCATTTACGTATAGCGACCATTAGTTGTCGCAATTCTTGGGACTGGTAAACGCGAGTTTGACTATATGCAAGCTCGACAAGTTTGGGATCGTTGATCATCGTTTGGACCTCGGCGGGAGGCTTCAGCGCCAACTGATCCCTAGTCAGATCATAGTGAACTCTTACCTTTGTGAAAAGTGCCTGTTGGACACGTTCCTTGTATGTCGATGGATCCAACTTGGAAGGCCTTTCTTTGAAACGCGTCAAATCGAATACATGCCTCCAGTTCTCTTTCTGCGGAACAATCATCATCGATACGAGAAGTAGAAGCCCGACATTCAGTACAACTAACCATTTCAGGAATGGATTCGATGTGAGGAGGACCACAGTCCCCATCGACTCAACGAAAGGAGCAGAAAGCCGTCCAGTCGAGTGCCGACTTTCATCAAAGACGACCTGATATTGGGACTTATCATCTCTAAAGCTAGATGATAACTCTGGGTTCCGATGCTCCATCATATCAAATATGAGCGATTGGAAATACGCTGAATTACCGGTCCATTGCCCCTCAGGGATTACGTCGAGCCAACACGAATTGACAGTATCGCAACTCTCTCTTATCCCCTGTGTTTGCGCCTGTTCGAGGTCCCATAACATGTTGGAGAATGCTTCATCATCAGCAACAAATGTGATGCTGCCAGTCACATCCACTTCAGCCACCTCGGTTGTACCGACAAAGCCCCCTTGACTTTCTTGAGGCCTGTCGTAGGCTTTCACAGGGTAATCTGCTCTGATTATGAGTGCCAAATCGCCCGGAGCCGGATTTCTGTAATCTCCCGCATCGCCAGTTCCAGCCACATCAATGAAAGCCCCGGATGAGGCCTTTGCGAGGATCTTGACTGTGCGATGGTCGGGATCAGCCCGATCTTCCTCAGTCGGTTCAAACTTCAAACCGGTAGGGGATCTGAACATCACGGGAAGTCTGCAGTTAGACATCAGATTGTTTCTAATCTGATCATCCGTACAGACCTGGCTCAGATATGCTGGTTGCATTGTTCGAACGTCTTGTTCGACTGCTGCCGCGGACCAAACATTCCTCCATGAAGGATCATACGGGTCGCCCTCGTCATTGTAAATTAGGAAATGTTGGTTTTCATCATGCAAAGGATCGTCGAAGAATGTGACTCCGAATAGTCCTGCTAATTCATTCGCATTCGAATTTTCAGCCGCAACAATCACCTTCCCCCCTGATCCGGTCACGAAGTCATATATTGCCCGCGCTTCAGTCTGATCTATGGGCTTCTCTGGGCCTACGATTACTAGCATACTTCTATGCGGGTCTCTCCAGTCATTAACCAACATCGGCGTGGAAATAGTGTTGGCTACATCGTATCCGTAGCTAGTCTCCTCATTGCCTCTGGGTATATCTTCCATAAGCGTATCACGCATGCTTGAAAGCTGAGCGAATTTTTCTGCATCCGTATCCCCCCCTTCGACATACGCGGAATAGTATGTTTCATTGGAGAGTACGAAGAACATGGGGAGAATCAGTAGAAGAACTGCAGTAATAGCAAGAGACCACATTACGATTCTGTTGAATCGCTCTGCATCATCGCTCGTTTTAGCCATGGTGAACTTCCTCTTTTCGCGCCCGGCACAGTAGCCGACAGGCACTTTGCGGGATTCGCGAGGTGTTATAGGTTGCTGAAATTGGTTTGCAGCACATGATCTACCAATGTGATTATTATCGTCGTAATCTTGATGACATCATGGCCGCTGAAAACAGGGCCACTATGCTTGGAATGACGCCCAATGCAGGCAGACCCGTTGTTACAACTTCGACAGTCCCATCGCCATCGTCCCCCTTCTCGACATCATCATCGTCTCTATCGCCAGTTGCAGCTTGAACCTCTATCCGGGTGTCGTCGCTAGATGTCTGAGAACCTCCAGATCCCTGGGATATCGCTTGAACTTCTACATCGCAATATTTCGAAGGATGGCTAAGAGCCGCTTCGAACACCACATTCGCACTGATCGACCCGCCCACTGCCACTTCCCTGTTAGTGAGTTCTGAAATCTGATTCCCCACGGTTATCAGCGTACAATCAACTGAAACCTCGACCTCAGATGCCCTGTCTGCAATATTGCCATTGTTAGAGAGAGTCATGCGGAGTATAGTGTCAGCCCCTGCATTAATGGGGCCAAGAGGATCGTCTATTTCGATCGATAGCAAGTGTATTGCCGGAATCTCGATAGCCACATCATCAGAATTTGTATCGCCAGGAAGCGCAACAGGTATCCCTTGCCTGGCTGTGACGGTAGCAGTTACTTGGAAGTCTTCGGTTGTCCCGGCAGGATGAGCCATGACGTCAACACCGCTGATCACCCCCTCGACAGTCACATTCTGGCCTGCGCCCACGGTCACATCCGCAGGACACGCAACTTGGGCTTCGAATGGCCCGGTGCAGTCCAGAGACACTTCGATACTCGTTATACCATCATTCTGGATTAATATCGGAACAATCGCTCCCCCTCGGTCAGATAGCACGATTTCCTGTATCTCGCCATCTTCGTCGGCAACAGTAGCCGACCACCCTGTAACGCCTTCTTGTGCAGCCACCATCACTGCTGAGCTGGATACGATTAATGAAGCTAAAATCACGCCGATGTAACGCGCTTTGCCGCTTCCTCCATCGCTCTCTTTGCGAGAACAGATGCCATTTTCTTTCGATATGACGGAGGGAACCACGTATTCAGAACGGGTCGTACCGTTCTCTTGAGTTCTACCCCCAGACGTTTAGCTTCCAAGCCCCATTCAGCACCCATGTCGATAGAATCAACAAGGTCCTTGTGGCTCCGGGGAATGCTCTCAAAACCAGTACTTGCCATATTCAAGCCGGATATGTTGCCATTCTTGTCCACGTGGACTGCAAATGCAACTCCACCTTCTGGAAAATCCCAGGCTTCTCTTTGTCTCAATTTCTGATACGATCCAACCACCGAGGAAGACGATTCTGGAAGCTCAACATGAGTTACAATCTCTCCATTTTTCAGAACATTTCGAGTTATACCGTCTTCCTGGAAGAATTGTTCCAAGGGCATCTCTCTGCGTCCCGCACTGGAAGCAAGATGCACTACAGCACCTAAACAAATCAACGCAGGGGCAAGATCGCCTTGGTAGGTAGCCACGCAGAGCTCATTCTGATTGGGTATCACTCTGCAGTCAGCACCAGTCCCCTCGTCACATTTGTGGCAGTAGTCTATCGAACGGCGCCAAGTTTCACTTTGATTTAGCCAGAAGCAACGGGTATCCAGACATAAATTACCACCAAGGGTCCCAGAGCGACGTATCATTATGCTTGCAACACTAGCTGCGGCTTCGGAAATGAGTGGATGAACTTCTACTGACTCCACGATATCTTGCAGTCTTGCCATGGCGCCTATTCTGAATGTCGAAACCCCTCCAATCTCTTCAATGGCCGCCAGTGAGATGACATTAGATTTGGGATTGATGCCCCATTTGTAATTTGGGATTAGGTCAGTACCTCCAGAGATCCAATCAAATCCCATCCCTTTGTCTGCTAGCTTTCTTGCAGTTTCAACTGCCTCATCTAGCGTAGAAGGCGTGTGTATATTGAATGCTGGCGTCCTCATGCGCCCTCACCTCTATGGCGACGCTCGGTGTGTATCCATGCACTTCCTGCCAACCCCGGCGCTTCGAGGTATTCTTCGTCCGGCAATACCTGGACATGCCAATCGGGATCCAACTCCTCCGGGGGTATTTCTGGGGCATTGCCGAACAGTGCCCCGTTGTGATATGCATCCGGTTCAGATTTTAGACGACGCTCTCTGTCTCGAATACTATGTTGAGCCCCCCTCTCCTTCAGAATCTTGGATAGAGGAGTCTGATCCAGCCTGGGTGACTGCAGATCTAGTGGACTCTCTAAACCCCCCTTCCTGCAAGTAGATTCTACAGCGCGATATATTTTGTCCGGGGTCATGGGCAACTCTTGTACTCTGACTCCAATGGCATCGTACACAGCATTGCATACTGCTGGGAGTATCGGCAATAGGGGTCCTTCCCCTGCTTCCTTGGCTCCGAACGGCCCTTCTGGATCGTTAGACTCTACTATTATGGGGACGACCTCAGGCATCTCGTGAACTGTGGGTATTTTGTATCCGAGAAGATCAGGATTCAGAAGATTGCCCGTCCTCCCATAACGCATCTCTTCGGAGATTACTTGGCCAAGTCCCATGTGACAGGATCCGATAATTTGCCCCTCGACAGAGAGCGGATTGAGTGCCTTTCCACAATCGTGGGCAGCCCAGACCTTCTCCACCTTTATCTTGCCAGTCTCGACATCAACATCTACTTCAGCCACATATGCAGAAAACGAGTAGGCAGGCGCGAGTCCCGCTGCTGCGCCTTTATGCATCTTGCCCATGGGGGGAGTCCTGTACGAACCCGACGCAACAAGTGCGCCACGATCTTCTTGTGCCTTGTGAAGAGCTTCAAGATAGGAAATCCCGATCGATGGATCGTCTTTGTTGAACACTCGCCTGTCTCCGATTACGATTCTCTTTTCATCAGCACCCGTTATTTCCGATGCCGCCTTGATCAACTCAGAACGAATCTGCATAGCAGCCGACACAGCAGCATTCGCATTCATGAAAGTAACACGGCTAGAGTACGATCCAAGATCGACGGGAGAAGTATCTGATTCTCTTGACCTTATTCTTATCATGTCCATCGGCAAACCAAGGACTTCAGCAACAGATTGCGCGACAACTGTGTCAGAGCCCTGGCCAATATCAGCTGCACCCGTGTGTATTGTCACCCCTCCATCCATGTCGATTTTCAGATGGACAGTGGCGTGAGGGAATTTGTTCGGATCCCAGTGAATTGGGAGGCCGCTTCCAGAGATAAAGAAGCCACATCCCACGCCTATCCCTTTTCCGAGGGGCATCTTCCTGAATTTTTCATCCCAGCCCGATTCTGCCCGAACCCTTTCGAGACATTCCCTCATGCCCATCGAAGTGATCCGGAAGCCAGTTATCGTTGCAGAGTGGGGCGGGAGCAGGTTGGCAAGCCTCAAATCTATCGGGTCCACTCCAAGTTTTTCTGAAATATCGTCTATACCTACTTCCACAGCACACCTGGAGTTAACGGCACCATGGCCTCTCATCGCCCCGCTTGCCGGTTTGTTCGTCCAAACCCTGGCTCCTGTGTAATGAAATGCCCCAATTTCATATGGTGCTGTGTGAAGTACGCCATTGTAGTACGTGGTGACATGCCCAAAAGATGCAAATCCACCTCCATCAATCAATGCATCCGTTTCTATCCCGCTGAACCGACCTTCATCATCGGCATGAATGGCCATGGATATCTTTGACGGGTGCCTACCTCGATTGGTCCAGAATACCTCCTCCCGGTCAAAGGTTATCCTGACAGGACGACCGGTCTTCCGAGCGAGAATAGCTGCACACATTTCATGGGGGAAGGGGTCCGATTTACCCCCAAAACCCCCTCCTACAAACGTCCTATAGACGTTAATTTGGTGCATCGGTATCTCAAGTACGTCCGCCAATGCGCGGTGCACGTAGTGGGGAACTTGTTGGGGCGTGTAGAGGGTTAGCCGTCCACGAGGGTCCCAGTGTGCGACAACTGCATGCGGCTCTGTAAATCCGTGATTTACTCCCTTGAATGTCCACGAACTCTCGTGCGATGCGATCGAATCTCCAATACTTTGAATTCTGCCGAATTTTTGGAATACCCGCTTTTGTACATTTGATTCTCCGATATGGTATCGACCCCTGTCATGAATTGGGTTATCTGAATCCTTCAAACCATCTTTTATGTCGAATATGGGTTCCAAATTTTCGTACTCGATACGGATAGAATTAGCAGCCAGACGAGCTGTGTCCTCATCTTCGGCCGCTACACATGCAACGATGTCGCCAATATGGCGAACTTTCTCTACGGCCATCGCATGCTCATCTTTCGTGACTGGCAGAACTCCGAAAGCATGGGGCGCGTCCTCTCCCGTTGCAATGCCAAGAACCCCTGGAATAGCTTCAGCCTCGCTAGCATCTATCGACAAAACCCTCGCATAATGCCGATCGGTACGTACAAGACGCCCGATTATCTCACCAGGAAGACGGATATCATCACCATACAACGCTTGTCCGGTCACTTTCCATTTGCTATCTATCAGAGGAGTACGCTTTCCAATCACTCTTCCTGTTACGAGGTCATCATGCCGATGTGGGCCCCATGGCTGGGGTAGTTCGCCACCTTGACTTTCCGGTATTCTCGCCGACCCTCTCTTTTCTGAGATGGGCGAGGAACCGCCTGAACCCGGACGCGTGAAGTCAAGCTTCCCTGGTTGTTGTCTGTAACCGACCATCTCTTTCTTGTCTTTTGACACCCAAATCAGCCTCCATATTCGGGATCCGGATTACTTGCTGGACGAGTAGTCGAAACCAACCTTTCATTAGATGTAATGATCTCAGAGGCTTCCATTATCGAATCCACAATTTGCTGATACCCCGTGCACCGGCAGAGATTCCCCTCTATAGCGCCCGCGGCCTCTTCTCTTGTAGGTGAGGGATTTGATTCTAACAGCGCAGCGCAGACAACTAAAAAGCCAGGGGTACAAAACCCGCATTGACTTCCGCCGCATTCTGCAAACATGGTTTGTATAGGGTGTAGGTGATGACCATCCGCGAGACCTTCCACAGTAGTGATTTCACAGCCTTCCGCTTCTACTGCAAGAGTCATGCATGACAACTTAGGCTCCCCATCGATAAGAACTGAACAGCATCCGCATGTGCCCATATCACAGCCTCTTTTCGCTCCGAGTGTGCCGACGCCATCTCTCAATACGTCAAGAAGAATGTCGTGATCTCTGATGATTATTTGGCGGCTCTTTCCATTGACAGAGGCTGCCCATGCCCTAGTGGAAACCCCATTTTCGACAGGAAGGGGGCGAGCGACCATGCAACCACCCGGGGTCGGTGGTGTAAGAGAGTTAGGGCTATTCAACCAAGGTCATCTGCAACCTTGCCCATGATGATATTCTCAATTAGTTTGAGATGTCCCCCCATGGTCGATCTAGCCATGCCCATTGTTTCTGCAAGATCCTTCACACTTATTTTTCTCTCTTCGGAATAGTATCCCATATCTATTGCGCATCGAAGGACCTCTACTTGACGTTCAGTAAGCAGATTTCTCCACAATCTCGGGCCATCGGCCTTAACTGGCTGAATGCTTATTGAGTCCCATGGCATCATGAGTTTCAGTAATTCAATCAGCCTCTTCATCGAATCGGTACGCCCAGTAAAGTTGAGCTCAAGCCCCTCTGAATCGAGGCCATATGGCGGATGCAGATGAATTTTCTCAAGATCAAGCATCATCATGGGCAAGGTGTGTGTAAGGTTCACTGATGCCAGAAATGTTCCCGTGTCTGCATCTGTCTCATGAACTTCGATAAGATCGAATGTGGAGATTTGCATCACATCATCCAAGACTCCGGAATGAGGTTTGATTTCTGCAAGATGCTCAATACCATCCGTACCCAATTTCAGATGAGCAAGAATTTCATAACTCTCAACTTTGTCCATCAACTGCCTGAATTCCTCGATCCCTTCGAGCCCACTCCTGTCCCATCGAAGTCTGACCCGCCTCACATGCTACCTTCTACAGTCACAGATATGAAACTAGTAGTCCAACAACGGCAACCGGACATCAACAAGGAAACCATCTGACTTCTTGTGAAATTCAGGGATCAGATCTCATGATGTGAATTATCTCGCTACAAACTGAGAACGCAATCTCTTCCACAGTAACTGCATCGATTGGCACCCCTATCGGACATCGGACATCATCTATTTTCTGTGCAGGGGCCCCTGCTGATTTGGCAGATTTCGCGAATGCCCTCCATTTGGTTTTGGAACCGATACAGCCTATTCTCGGCATTTCCTCACCCTCCATGGTTAGAAAGCCGACAAGTAGACGTTCATCTATCGACCAGTCGTGCCCTAGGAGTAATATATCTGAGAATCTCCCTAAAGATGTTACATTTTCTAATTTGAGAAATTGTTCTGCTTTGAGTAAAATAAGCTCTTCTGCATCAGGAAATTTACTCTCAGAGACAAATTCTTTCCTTTCATCAAATACACTGTAACTCCAACCAAGGAGGCCACATGCTTCGCTTATCGCTTGTGCCACATGCCCGCCCCCCATTAGGAGTAGGTGGGGTTTAGGCTCCAACTTCTCGAACGCCACAATTACCCTGCCCCCGCATAGACTGTTGAGGTTAGTGGTAGAAGCATCTTCATTTTCCTTTGAAAGAACAAATGTCTCGACTCCCCCAATCCCTCCTTCAAGCATGTCTCTTAGCCGAGCCTCAACCTTCATCTCGAGACCAGCGCCACCCACTGTGCCATGAATCAAACCGCTCGAGGATAATGCCATCTTCGCACCCACCTTTGCAGGAACGCTACCATTAGACTCCACAATTGAGGCCATAGCGACGCTTTCTAACTTTGCGAGTTGCCCTAAAGACCACTCCAGAGTCCTCGCCCCCATACTATAACGCACACTCACATTGTCTTTTTCAGTTACGGAAATAACAAGTCTCAGGATTGGGAACAAATAAGACCGCCATGCTTCTGACCGGAACGTGAGTCAGACGCTGGATATTGTCATCACTGCTATGCGGGATGCATTCCTAGCCGTCACGGTATTCGTTGCCGCAATGGTGCTCCTATTCAGCTGGCTACAGTACCTAACTGCTGGAAGATTCGTTGAATGGATAAGATCAAGTCGAAAGTGGCAGCCGCTTATTGGGGCTCTTATGGGCCTCACTCCTGGATGTGGTGGCGCCATCATAATGATGCCAATGTATGCAAGAGGGTATGTCACATACGGCACTGTTCTATCTACGTTGATTGCCACTCTCGGGGATTCCGCGTTCGTTCTTTTCGGAGCGACAATACAAGACCCATCACTCCTGGAGCCTGTTCTTGCAGTCCACTTGATATCATTCATTGCTGGAGTGTCGTGGGGGTATGGTGCAGATTATCTTGAGATTACGCCATCTAGACCCTTGGGCCGACTCAGTTTTCGCAATGCCAATCAAACTACTGAGACGGGCGACCAAGAAGAAATTATCGACGAAAACCTCGATATAATCTCCAGTTTCCCTCGTGAAGAACCAGGGACGCTATCGTATCGCATTGTACATAGTGGATACAGAGTCTGGTGGGCAGTCACATCTGTCGGACTGGTACTCGGTATAATGCTGATTTTCTGGTTCGCCGAGGATCCAAACTACTCGCCGGAAATTGTATGGGACATATCGACGAGAGATGGCATACTCACATGGGTCGGTACAATCGGCACCACTCTCTCTATTATCCTATATCTTGCTTCCAAGAGCTTTTTTGCAGATGATACGGAGGCAACAATCGGAGATAAGTTGAATTCTCTCGACGAGACTCTGACCCATGCTGCCTCAGAGACAGCATTCGTGACTTTTTGGGTTCTTTCTGCGTATCTTGTATTCGAGGTTGCTATGTCTCTAGGCGGCATATCCGAGTCAGATTTAGCTTCGAATGGCGATGGCGCAATGGCGGTTGTTGTCGCTGCTTCCATAGGGCTGATACCTGGGTGCGGGCCTCAGATAATCGCGATAACGTCATACATAGAAGGAATCATTTCATTCCCTGCATTAGTGGCAAACGCGATATCGCAGGATGGTGATGCCTTGTTTCCTCTCTTAGTACGCCACCGAACAGCGTCTCTGTGGGCCACAGTTCACACTCTGTTGCCCGGATTGGCCTCTGGCCTAATATTGCTCTGGATGGGCGTCGACTTTCCATGAAGACTCTATGTCGGGCCATTTTGATTTGAGCATCTGAACATCGGCTTCCGTATCTATATTGAGATTCATATGGGGGTCCTCTACTTCGAACCTCATAGGAGCACAGAGGCTACTGAGAGGCGTATCTGGTAGTGCATGCTTGACCGCTTCTATAGATGCCTCGTCAAGAAGTATGGGATGGCCTCCTCTGCCACCATTCGATGGGCAGGTACAAACTTCAGAGTCAATAAGGCGTCTGAGAGTTTGGGATGAGAAGCCGGGCCGATCCACCGGCGCTACTATGGCACGCTTTGGCCATCTAAGAGCCGTAAGACCACATTTTATCGATCCTGTTCTACCGCTATCGGGATCAGAATTAACACAATTAATGGCGCCAAAAAGTGGCACTTCGTCTTCATCCCACTGCGTAGAGCTAACGACGCAGACCCTAAGCCCATGACTCATCATCATCTGAGCCATTGCTGAGACAAGAGGCCTACCCCCAACTTCAATCAAAGCTTTGTCCCTGCCAAGTCTTCGACTGAAGCCTCCTGCCAAGATTATGCAATAATTTTCTGATGATTTATCCAGTATATCACGACCCCATGAAGAGGCGAATTATGTATGCTCCATATCCAACAAGCATGAGCCCCCCCAGAGGGCGGGAAAGACCCTTTCCGATGAGTATCGAGCAGGCCGCAAGTCCCGAGCTGGCCACAAGCACCCATATGTCCAAATCCAAGAACGAATCAGCAATTCCGATTCCGCCGCCGACTATCGAACCTATGCTGAGTACTGCCATCACATTTGCAACATTCGACCCAAGTATGTTGCCTATAGCTACGCCTTGCACACCACGTAATGATGCGGTTATCGTGACTGCAAGTTCTGGTAAAGAGGTTCCAAATGCAACCAACGTGAGGCCGATAACAGTCTCAGGAACACCCATCGATATGGCAACCCCCTCGCCCCCTTCTATCAGAAAGTCAGATCCATATTTCACCAAAACTAGACCTCCGATAAATGCAATAGAAGCAATACCCATGCCGCCTGGAATCCACGATTCTCCATCCTCGCTCGAGTCCTCTCCTCTTGTTTTCAGGATGTATGCGAAGTAGACGCCCATCGAAAATATCGACATCACTCCCAACCATGCAGGGAACTCGCCCAATAGAGTCGCTCCAAGGACTACCCCCGTCGCGACTAGTAGCATCAATGCATCTTCTCGAAGATTTTTGTCGGGCTTGGATGTTGCACCAAGAATAATTGCTATTGAAAGGACGAGCATCACATTGGCGATATTCGACCCCAACACCCCTCCAACAGCCAAATCAACAGACTCTTCCGTGCCTCGGCTTAACGCGTTCAAAACAACTCCTAGCTCAGGAAGACTCGTACCAATTGCAACTAATGTGAAACCCACTAGGAACGAAGGCATACCAAAATGGCTTGCTATTTTCATTGATCCTTGAACCACCGCCTCTCCTCCAAATACTAGGAGTATGAGGCCAATACAAAGGAGGACCTCGTCCGGAAGTCCCCCGATCATGATATGTCCGCAACGCCCAGTGGCATATAAGAAGCGGATGATTTCTCACTCGACCATTCAAATCATTCTTCGAATATGCGTCGCAACTAAGTTTGAATCTGGGAGCATATAATCTTCGAGAGGAGGCGAAAATGGTACAGGAGTATCCAAAGCGCCAATCACTACAGGAGGCCCCTCTAGGGACCAAAATGATCCTTCAACTATGGATGAACAAACAGTATGTCCGAAACCACCGGTCCACTGAGCCTCTTGAAGAACGATTAGTCGACCTGTTCGATTAACAGACTCAATACATGTAGCCGAATCAAGAGGATGAAGAGTTCTAAGATCTATTACTTCTACTTCTATGCCCTCTCGAGAGACCATCTTCGAAGCACTCATTGCAACATGCACCATAGCCCCCCAGGTCACTACCGTGATATCCCTCCCGGGGCGAGTCACACGCGCTTTACCTATCGACGTAGTGCCCGTCATGATTCGTTGTTCAGCCATCGAAGTGTCCACTGATTGACTGATGCGGTCTCCCCATCCTGTAAGCCCGCCCCTCAACCCATACAGGCCTATATGCTCCAGAAGTATGAATGGATCATCGGTAGCAGCCCCTTCTAGCAGGAGGTCATAGGCATCTTGGGGATTCGACGGGAATCCAATCAAGAGGCCGGGATCGTTTAGCAACCAAGATTCAATCATATTTGCATGGAACGGGCCACTTCTTGTTTTCCCGCCAAGCGGTATTCTAACAGTTATCGGCACATCGGCACCCCATCTCCATCGGAGCTGTGCTGCATTATTCACGAGAGCATTCATTGCTAATGCAGCGAATCCTCCAAACTGTATTTCTGCTACTGGTCGCAACCCCCCCATTGCTGCACCTGTGGCGCTGTTGATGATGATGGATTCTGAAAGAGGCATGTCGAGTAGCTTATCCCCATGTCCTTTGGCTTTGAGAGCCAGATTGAGGCCGAATGCGCCAGCAACCTCCATGTCCTCTCCCATGAATATTGATAGATCCCCAGATCTCTCCGCGATTTCAACCATGGCGCTTTGTATTGCTTTGCTGAACGTCCATGCATTAGATGCATCACTGAACTCCATTGGAGTCAATATTGGAGAAGCAGATTTCTCAGAGCCTTTCTCTAGGATTTCCAATTGTTGGTCGTGAGTTCTTGCATTACTCATCATAGTCACGCCGGTTATCACTGATTCAGGATCAGGCCAAGGCATTGCCTCTACCTTGTAGCGTGCCTCCTCGCAAAGAGCCTCCTCCTCTTGATAAATCAATTTAACATCTCTAGCGCCAGCTCCCATCTTCCTGATCAAAACCTCGTGATTCGATATCGGCTCTTTATCAGCCCAGTAATTCAGTAGATCACGATCAACATATCCTGGAGGATTACCGCTCTCAGCGCCCAGATACAGGTCGTCATGATGATGCGCGTGTCCGCACCCACGCATGGTCTCTACATGGATTATGGACCCGCCTCCTCCTGAAATTGCAAGCTCACGTGCGACAGCAACCGACGCGTAATACGCAGATGGATCAGACCCGTCTATCGTCCAAGCAGGCAAACCTACAGCAACGCCCTTGTCTCCAAACGTCTCTGCTCCAGATTGCCGCCCCGAGAATGTATCGAGAGCAATTTGATTATTTTGAATAATATAGCAGATTGGAAGGCCTCTGACTCCTGCCAGATTTATCGCTTCCCAGAATTCCCCGCTGCTGCTGCACCCTTCCCCTACGGGCGCGAGATGGAATCGCCTTATTCCCAATCGTTTCGATGCAAGAGCTACTCCCGTAATCGTTGCACTTGCAATCGGTAAAGGTGCAGTGGGCGGAAGTATTCCTTTACTCCAATCTCCTATGTGAAGGTCCCTGCCCCCGCCTCCAATGTGTCCTCCATTCATTTTAGACTCTGATTTACCCATTTGTGCAGCCATTATCGATAGAGGCGTCTGGCCAAGTGCCAAGGCAAGTCCGAGATCCCTAATCATAGGGGCAGCAAAATCTGTACCCTTCTCGATAGCCATTCCACAGGCAGCAACAGCTTCCTGCCAAGTTGACCTGAACCCCTTTCCGCCAAACCTCGCTCCTTCCGGGGTCTCCACACCTTTTACGAACAAGTCTTTCAGATGCTCATCGAGTATCTTCGTTCTGACCATCCATCGATGCCACTCAAGGCGCTGTTCGAGAGTCACTGCAGCCGAATAGGCCAATCTTCTCAGAGTTAGCCGAATATCCAATACGAATCTAGATCTACGCCTTGATAGATACGTTCTGCCATCCCTCCGTGGCATGATCTCCATTTCTAGAACGTCTCCGACTTCAAGATCATGCAGACGCTCATCGAAAGCCTCGTACAAGCACTTCGAAAACGATTCCGACCAGTTGTGGAAATCATCTCCATTCATCGATTTGACGGGCAAGTTAGATTCCAGAACAGATGCAACCAAGTTTAGATGTCCATCCCACCTCTCAGCAACAAATCTTAGGATTTCTGACCGAATAACTTCCCAGTGTAGCGGCTTAGAAAATTTCAGAGGAGCTTCCGGCTGCCAATCCACGCCCCATATCGGCGGCAGATCGGATTGCTCCTTCACACCGCTCTCCACCGTATTCTTCAATGCATGATTTCTGCTATCAGCCTCTCGAATTAGTGCCTCTTCGCCGACCCCAGGTCTCATCCAAACCCTTGCATCAGAGGTCCTACCTTGTCCGCTGCCTGAACGCTCGATAAGCACTCGAGTCCGCTCCGAGCATTTTGAGCATCGCCTGTCCAGTGCTTTGAGGCCCCTTTTCGAAGAAAACCATGGTTGATGATGCATACATGCAGGACACCTCCATATCCCTGATGATGGTGTGCTCATGATACCTGCAGAACGATAAAGCACATCATATATTCGATGAATTGATTATAATATAAACATAAATTATAATTTTTAAAAATGATATTTTTACATAAAAAAAAAGTATTATTGAATTTAAATTTACAACATATTATAAATTAAATTATTTTTATATTACATAAATTTTAAAGATATTAGTCGGAAATAAAACATGAATTAATTTATTACTAATATCTTGGAATATTTTGATCAATCTCTCTAGACCAGAGGTCTATCCCCCCTACTAGATTCGATACCCTGGAATCGAATGCTGGCAAACTTCCAAGATATCTCACTACACTTGCCGATCTAACTCCTGAGTGACAATACACAACAATCGGCACACTGAGTGGTAATTCATCGATTCTGCTGGGCACGTTGAAGTGCTCAATTCTGAGATCCGTCTCATCTATGGAGGCTATCGACTCCTCATCAGCCCTCCTCACATCGAGAAGGAAGAAATCAACGCCATCATCAATCATTGACTTCAGTTGAATAGGCTGAATGGAAGGTGAAATCGAATTATTGGACTTCAATTGCGTAACATCTTCATTCTCTTCTTTCCCTGGGAAACCAATTTGTAAAATCCTAGTTTTCATCGTCATTGCATCCATAATCAACAATCGACCAGAAAGAGTCTCACCTATGCCTAGCAAGATCTTAATCGCTTCTGCTGCTTGTATTGACCCAAGGATACCCGTAATTGCCCCAAGAACGCCTGCATCAGCACAACTAGGGGCCAACTCTGGCGGCGGCGGATCGGGAAATAGATCTCTGTAATTAGGCCCATTTTCGTGATTGAAAACTGAAACTTGCCCCTCAAATCTAAGAACGCTGGCAAAAACCCAGGGTATGCCGAGGCTTTTGCAAGCATCGTTTATGGAATAACGAGCCTCGAAACTATCGGTACCATCGATAACTACGTCTGAACCTCCAAGGAGACGTTCAGCGTTTTCAGGACAAACTCGTTCTCCAATCGGCTCAATTACGATTTTACTGTCAAGTGCGCTCAGGCGCCTTCGGGCAGATTCGACCTTACTCTCTCCTACCTCGGTTTCAGAATGTATGACCTGTCTTTGGAGATTAGACTCATCTACAACGTCATCGTCTATCACTCTAATTTTCCCTATCCCTGCGGCAGCAAGATACAGCAATGCGGGAGATCCGAGACCGCCAGCTCCAACAATAGTGACTACGGAATTGGCTAGCCTAATCTGCCCGCCTAACCCTACTTCGTCAAGTACAATATGCCTGCTGTACCTTTCCAGACGTTCTTTTTCCATAATTTCACAACCCCGGAGATATCAATCGTATGGATGAAACAATGAAGCTGAATCTCCCCCATGCGACTGTCATTTTACGCGATTTTGTAGGAGATAGGCTCACTCCAAACAATATGAACAATAGCCGTTGAATGAAATTTTGTTGAAGTGCATTTTCGGGTTTTTCTATGTCTAAAAACCACCTTTCTAAATCTGTGAGGATACAGTATCCGTCACGAGTGAACCAGAGAATTTCAGTTACGGCGTAGACGATAATCACTGCCCATAAGATCGAATCCCATGGGGAAAGCCAACCTACTGCAACAAGAAATGTCACTGCAATATGTGTCAGATAGAGGCAATATGCCGCTGCTCTGTTAACGAAAGCAACATCTCCTCGCCCCTGATCAAAAACGCCTCGTTCCATGGCAACGCCTCAATGCTGTGATTCCAGCCATCTTTCTGCATCTATAGCCGCTTGGCACCCCATCCCTGCAGCGGTTATCGCCTGCCGATATCGCGTGTCGACCACGTCTCCTGCAGCGAAAATCCCTGGGATGCTGGTCATGGTGTGTTCTGAATGTATGATGTATCCCTCTTCATCTGTATCCACTTGGCCTTCCAAGAATTCAGTTATCGGTCTGTGCCCTATGGCTATGAATGCGCCAGTACAATCGATTTCTTCTAGAGAACCATCTCTAGGGTCTTCCAGCACCGCTCCAATAAGCCCTTTATCATCTGAAAGCCACTCTTTCACTTGCCGATGAGCCCTTATTTCGATTTTAGGATGGTTCTTTGCGCGTTCTAGCATGACTTTTGAGGCCCTAAATACGGCCCTGCGATGGATTATCGTAACTTTACTCGCGAATCTTGTCAAGAATGTGGCCTCTTCCATGGCAGAATCGCCACCACCCACTACAATCACTTCATCGCCTCTGAAGAAAGCACCATCACAAGTTGCACAGGTGGATATGCCTCTCCCCTTCTGCCCCTGTTCCCCCTCTGCACCGAGCCATATCGCTTCAGCACCAGTGCAAATAATGACGGTCTCGGCTCTGAATTCTTCGCCTTCGACCCATATCCCGAATGGTCGCGAGGAAAAATCAACCTTCTCAACATTCTTATCGACCACTTTAAGTCCAAATCTTTCCGCTTGTGAGCGTAGATCAATCATCATCTCAGGACCACCTATGCCTTGGGGGTACCCTGGAAAGTTTTCAATGTCCGAAGTGAGCATTAACTGCCCTCCAGACATGTATCCTGCGAACATCATTGGCTCCATCATGGCTCTAGCCGAGTATAGGCCCGCAGTATACCCTGCTGGGCCCGATCCGATGATGATGACGTTGTGTACGGCCTGTGACATATGCACTTCTGAATGCTAGGAGTCCCTTCAACATTGACCATGCGAATCGAAGATTCTGATTGCCCGACCCGTTATCCAATCATTGCTTGAATTGCCTTTATGGCTGCTCTGGCATGGGGCTCCAGTCGAGATTCAATATGCTCGGGCTCTGCACCTGGTCCGATAATTCCTAGGCCAACCGGTTTGTCATATCCAATCTGGAGCTCAACGAGACTCTTGATCACTGCTTGCCCCATTGCAAGCCCATGGCTCGTCTGTCCTTTTTCTATGATGCCAAGACACGCCACGCCTGCAATCTGCTCATTTTCAAGTAGACGGGCAGTTGCTAGGGGGGCTTCCATTGAACCTGGAACCCATACTACTTCTGTTATTTCTAGACCACATTCAGATGCTTCGGATTCAGCATACAAAATCATCTCCCCAACTTCCCTTTTGTGGAATGAGCCGCATACAAGAGCTATGGAATTCATTTGGAGACCCCCTCCAGATTCGATAGTTGATTCCGGTTATTTGAATCCAATAGTGAATTTTTACTTATCATTTTCTTGACAGTATCCACAACGGCCTGGGTCGACGATTCTATTTCCACATTAACTGTGGATCCCACCTGTTTTCCGGCCAATGTAGTACGTCGTATTGTTTCTGGAATAATGTGGAGATCAAACCCTCCTGAGTCATGAGTCTTGCCGACTGTCAGGGAGATGCCATCTATTGCAATATATCCCTTCTCGAAGACATATTCGGAGACCTCAGGAGGCACATGGATTTCGATATCCATCGTCTTAGATCCATTGAGACCCTGTTCGAGAATATCCATTCTCTTTATTTCTCCAACAGCCATTACGTGCCCCGATACAAGATGCCCCCCTACTTCATCGCCGTATCTGAGAGCACGTTCCATATTCAACCAGTCACCTGCTTTTCGAAGACAGAGAGTTGAACGTTCTAGAGTTTCGTGTATAAGGTCGAAGGATATGGAGTCGCCATGAATTTCGACAACAGTCAGACAGACACCATCTAGAGCGACACTCGCTCCAATTTCCAAATTTTCTCCATGCCTCGGAGGCAGATCAATTACCCACCTGGTGAATCCATCGAACTGTTTCACCGAACTAAGTTCCGCTTTACCTTCGACGATACCTGTGAACACTACCAATCACTCCTCAAACGGGCCGCCTTCTTCATTTGGCCAAAGATTCAAGATTTTGGCAATTATTTTTCTGGTCCCATCAAGATCGTCTGCAAGGCCATCTACCCTGATCACATCAACATCGCCGTGGCCATTCGAATCCAACCCTTCTCGGATGGCGTCTATGGAGTGCTTCTGATCATACCCGAGGGCAATAATATCCGGCGAGATATCATCCAGTATATCGAATATGGGTGTAGAAGGAGGATTCCCTACAATTGCCGAGTTTACCGGTTTCAGTCCCTCAACCATCCTCTTCCGCAAGTCATGTGATGTCACTGGCTCATGCTTCCGCTGACGAACTGTGTCGTCATGTGCAACTACGACTACGAGATCGTCCCCCAGCAATTTTGCCTGCTCCAAGTAGTGTAGATGTCCTGCATGTAGAAGGTCGAATACGCCCACAGCCATTACCCGACTCACACAAACACCCCCTAATTTCCAAGTCCATGGGCCTTAAGCAAATCATCGCCTGTAAGCATGGGTATGGAATGACGCATCGCATAGATCCGGGCTTCTTCTACGGGAAGCGCACCATCTCCGTCCGGTTGAAGCATCTCAGCTCCAATAGTACACGGCCTCAACCCGGCAAGTCTTGCAATGCTCACGGCCAGCTCAGTATGCCCCTGTCGAGCAGTCAATCCCCCCGGTGCTTCTCTACATACGGGGATATGGCCCGGTGTTCGAAATTCATTGCCCAAGGCCTCACGAGCCTTTTTCGGCGATATATTAGATCGCATCAATTCGTCGCACAACTCCCCAAATCTCCTCGTAGTCAGCGCTCTATCCCTGTCTGTAATGCCAGTGTACGTATCTCTATGGTTGATTGATAGTGTGAATGCGGACCGGGTATCGTACTGAAGATCGTTGGTCTTAAGCAAATCAAGAACAGGGTGAAGAGTAGTCAACGCCGGATGAATGTGTATATCTTGAAGCCAAGGTAAATCGAACATGCCCCCGATCTCTTCGCCTATCGCAAGAAAGAGTAATCCTCCGCAATCTTGTCTAAGTTTTCGTATGACACCCGGACTGGCATATTGAGCCGGCCAGAGTAGATCAGTCTCGCACTCTCTGAAAGACGAATCGAAAACCATTACTGGCTTACCTTTGCTGAATGCGTCAACTGCCAAGGCCACTTGATCCGCCCCCCTCGTCGCGTCCATGAGTCTCCCTCCCGATGTTCTGCTAAATAGGGTGACGTTTCGACCCCATAGGTTTCCAATTGAGCGCAAGTAACATGAGGCACGCCTCACACGGGAACCTGATGACGACCTCGCGTCGAGCAGTTGCCCTCCTGATATTGGCAACATTGCTCATTCCTCTTACCGCTTCTCAGATCTATTCTAGAGATGATGAAAGAGGGGGTTATGACCATGCTGGCGAGTGGCAACCAAGGCATGCTCTGGAGATCCATGATGGATGGTGGAACGATTGGTCCAGAGACTCTAACCAAAACATGATTGACGATAGGCTTGAATGGCTACTTGAACAACCAACTGAGTTCTATTCCAGTTGGTGGAGAATGGCAGATGCCGGCAATGCAAGGGTATTCATCGATTATGATCACCACCCCTCTTCAGCAGATGTCGAGGCGATTGAAGAACTGGGCATTGAAGTTACAATGCGTCCGATATACCTGGACAGTTTGATCGCCACAGTCCCAATTGACCTCCTCCATTCTGAATCGCCAATCCTCGATCTATCGGGAGTCGTCATGCTGGAGGATCTAGGTTTGGCTGAAACCCACATGAACGAAGCAGCCCCAAATATGGGCGTCGACCAAGTATGGGCTCAGTATGGCTATGATGGAACAGGAGTCACTATCGCTGTACTTGATACTGGAGTGAGGGGAGATCACGAGGGCCTCAATGATTTGGATGACGAGATTACGTTAGGTTGTGATCAACCCGATCCAGACCCGTTCAACCCAACCCCAATCACAATCGATTGCGATCCAAAGATATCCGCTTTCTATGATGCTGTAATCACTAACTCCGAGCGACCAGCAAGTGAATCTTATGATTCAGGGACCCATGGTTCACATGTTGCGGGCATTGCTGCTGGCACAGGCGGCGGACAAGAGGCGCCTGACGGTTCGGCGTATGTTGGAATCGCACCAGGTGCATGGGTGGTTAATATCCTCGCATGTTGTGAAGGCGATATCCAAGATGTGATAGAAGGTGCGCAGTGGGCAATTGAGAATAAGAATTCTAAAGGCATAGACATTCTAACATCTTCACTTGGCGAGCAGCAGTTGGAGATTCATTTCGATAATGACGGCTCATCAGCATGGAGCCAACAGATGGATGCCGTCGCAGCATCTGGAATCATCACATTCCTCTCAGCTGGAAATGAATTTGGTGGCGCAACATTAGCCGGCTGCAATACCATCGACAGCCCAGGCGATGCAAATCTTCCCATCACAGTCGCAAGTCTGGATAAGGATCTGGGTCTGGCCATCTATTCAAGCAGGGGTTATACCTCAGATGGGCGAGTCAAGCCCGACGTTTCTACGATAGGATCGAACATAATGGCTCCTGATGCCGCTACCTCTGATGGCTACACGAGTAAATCTGGAACCAGTATGGCAACCCCGCTCATGGCAGGTATTGCTGCACTGATGGTCGAGGCAAACCCGGATATCGACCACGAACAGGTCAAGTCTATCGTAAGTGCTCTCTCGATAGAACGCGATATTCAACTTCTCGACGATCCTGGATTCAATGACTGTAGTGTTTTGGAAACCCGTCCAGATAACGAGTTTGGATACGGTCAGGCAGATCCTCTATCTTTCGTACAGGCAGCAGGCGCAATAGATTCTTCCTTGAACGTTTCAATGAACATTGAAACGTTGGAGCATCTAGGGAATGAGTCTAGGATATCAGGCACTTCGACAGGCGGGGTTCCAGGCGTCGGATTCGTAGAGGTTATGGTTGGAGGCGACGATTGGAAGCAAGCAGCCGACCTATCATCTGGGGGAGACTGGTCGTCTTGGAACATTAAGTTGGATCCACATACTCAGTCAGGCAACTCGACAGTGTATGCCCGGCTGGTGATTAGCGATGAGAGGATGTCTCCCGTGGATGCCCGAAGAGTCGTACTCGTGGATGAGGCAGCGGGCTCAAGCGGAGGCGCTGGGGGACAGTCTTCCGTTGGAGCATACGTATTCTTCATCCCCTTCCTCGCCACTCTTGCACTTCTCGGGTGGACCGCCCTTAGGGAAGACTGGTCCACAAGCCCCGTTAAGAAGCAAGAAAATGATGAGGAAGATGGCGAATCAACCCCCTCTTCAAATTGGCGAGAAGATCCATTCAGATTCTTGTCCGAATTACGACGGGGAGGACCACTCACCGAGAATGGAACCAAGAGGCTTCTAACACTGTGCATTCTTTACTTTGCACAAGGCCTCCCATGGGGCTTTGCCAGCGTCACATTTGCGGCATACCTGGTTGACAATGGAGTCCCGATTGGCGATATCGCCATACTGTTTGCCACGGTAGCGTTACCTTGGACATTCAAGTGGATATGGGGGCCAGTCGTGGATGCTGTGAATATACCTCGATACGGCGCTAGAAGGCAATGGGTACTCATAGCCCAGGCAGGTATGGTTGTCACACTGGGGACGCTCCTCCTAGTACCTGACTTGAATGCTGAGATAGACCTAGTAACACGCTTATTGTTCGTACACAACATATTCGCTTCCCTACAGGATGTCGGTACAGATGCTCTGGCGGTGGAGATACTTGAGCCAAATGAGGTGGCCAAGGCCAACGGCTTCATGTTTGCAGCCAAGAGGGCCGGAATTATCGTCGGCGGCGCTGTGCTCGGAGTCTCAGTTACTCAAATCGGCATCAGTGGCGTGATTGCCATCCAACTCGTACTCCTTTCCCTCATATTGCTCGTTCCACTTACCATGGTCGAGAAGCCAGGCGTCAAATTGTTCCCTTGGTCCAAGTCTGATGAAAGTCAGTGGTGGGATGATTCAGACGGTCAAGATGATGCACAGGGCATTGACGTCGAAGGATCTGAGGTATCAGAGCCATGGCTGGAAGAGCAGAGATTCAAGATTGCTCGGAAAGTCGGATTGACGCTGGATAGTAGGAGAATATCCGTATCTGCATTCTTTACCATAGCGGCTCTGTTAGTGTGGATAGTCGGATTCGCAATAGATGTCTTCACAATCGATTTCAAGCTAGGCGATAACATCAGACAGATCACCAATCCCGTGAGCTACCTCTTCTTCCTGATATCATTAGTCGCATTCGCTCTTTCCGCGAGAGGGATATTGGGATCGAGCGTGACGAACCCATTAGCACGCCTTCCCGAGGGGACGAGGCGAGGCGTAGCCGAAACCTCATTCTATCTTACAAAGGCATTCTCTATCCGTTCTGCTTTGCTATTGATAGGGCTCTGCTTACTCTCCGAACTCTACATATTCGTGGCCCCAATTGTGATTGACATCTTCATCAATGAAGCAGGCTGGTCCCAGGCGAAGTACAATGGAATAGTCGGGGGAATCGTGGTCTTCGGTGCGCTAATTGGCCAAATAATCGGAGGTCTGCTGGGAGATAGATTCGGCGTAAGGAGAGTTGCGATGGTCGGATTTACTGTACTGGCTCTTGCGAATGCATGTTTCGCACTCCTCGAACCCCTTTGGTCCAACACCTCGATAATGACAGTCTACCTGATTGCGCAGGCGTTTGTCGGCGGGATGGCGTGGATATGCATCATTTCGCTGAGTATGAGGCTGACATGGAGCAAGGTGGGAGGAACTCAATTCACAGCATACATGTCCCTGTTCAATCTCTCAGGCGTCTTTGCATACACTCTAACGGAGAGGATGATTTCGGTATTCGACTACAAGTCTGCCATCTACATTGGTGCTACTTTGACCCTGTTAACAGTGTTCATGCTTGTATTCATTGATGAGGACGAGACTGACAGAATCCTCGAGGGCGATGACATACATTCACAAGATGAGCCAGAAATATTCGAACCAATCCTAGGCGATGTGATGATCGATGAAAAACCCGCTGCAGCAGTTTGAGGAAGTCGAAACCGACTTCCTAGTATTTTCAAAGACGGTATGCGGCTATTGTGTGGCTGCAAAGAGACTTCTGGAAGGCTCTCGCATGTCATACACCGAAATCAATCTAGATGACGACATCCAGCTACGATCTGACTTGATAATGGCAACAGGGCATAGGACTGTGCCATTAATTTTCGATCTGAGGGCGGAAGTAGTATTCGTCGGAGGATTCGATGAACTGAAGACATATCTCTAATTGCCTTCCGACATAATCCTAATCGCATCGACGAGTGAATCCTTCTGATTCAAGTCAACCATGTGCCCCTTTCCGTGGCGAAGATGAATTACGTTCCATCCGGCATCCTCGAATATCGAGGCTAAGTTCAAGCCATCATCAATATTGACGATATGATCCCTCTCACCGTGCATCCACACCACAGATCGGGGGCGGATTGATCTGAGGATTTTTCGAAGTTGCTCTTCTCGTACTGTCATAGTGGCTAGAAGCACGAGACCTACAATACGCTCCTCGATACTCGTTTCAAGCATTGCCGAGGCTATAGCGCCGCCTTGAGAGAACCCTCCTAAGATTAATTTACCATCAGGGAGGTTTTGTTCGAGACTCTTCATGGATACTAGAATTTGATCAGCGGGTGTCGCTGTACCAATCACTTCTTCTCGAACCCACCAGGCCCGTCCAGTTCTTGGATGCACATATGTACCCTCAGGACAGACAACGTCCCAATCATGCGGGACGAGAGATTCAGCCAGAGGCCTCATTTTTGCAGAGGTTCCAGTCATTCCATGAAGCATTACCAGACGATTCATGATTGACATTTCAGAGACTCCACGAGTATCCTATCCCTCCGGCAATCATTATGCTGAGATCGGTCTGACCTGTGAAACTAGCCGTCAAGGTATATTCTCCGCTTGGCGAGGGAATGGTCCCTAATGTCCCGGACTCAGATGAGCCGGGCCCCCAGAATCTTTCGAGCACTGATGATGAGGTGTGATCTCTTAGGGTCAATGTGATACTGGAACCTCCTCCGCCTGCAGATGCATCCATCAGGTAGATCATCTCGTCCCATGACCCGTCATTGGGGTGTTCTTGGACAAGAAAAGAGTCTTCCACGTCTGCATTTGCACCATCGTTTTCATAATCTCTGGAAAGAAGGTCTTTCCCTCTCATGAAATGCACTTCTCCCGAATGCTCTGAGCCACTTTGGGCAAGAGTGATTCTTAGCAATTCGAGCCCATTAGAATCCTTTCTGACAAACGAGGTGATGAATTCTATTGACTTATCGTAAGTATAGGTCAAGATACCTCCATCTGATCCCGTCGCAGTAACATACGCCCTTCCACCCTCCAGGGTCGAACGAGCTTCCCAATCTATGTCGAAAAGAGTAAATGTCCATGAGTTACTTGAAAGCGGGAATGAGAGCACTGGTTGTTCAAATCCGTTTTCAAAGACTCCCAGTGTCGAGTGGGTAATTCTACCAAGGAATGGGTTATGATTGAGAACAGCATGCCTTCTTGCCTCTTCTTCCGAAGATATTCCGAGCATATACGCAGTCCCTCCCTCCTCTTCATCCGCAGTGGCAACCACAAGGCGTGCAGAGTCGTCATAGAATTCAGGAGTAGTGAATGTGAATAGCCACCAGTCACCGATTTCCCACTCGGGAACTTCGAGATCTTCACTACCTCCAAGAATGTTGTTTGTAGAGCCCATACACCCCTGTAGGGCAATGGAAAGAACTGCTAGAGTAGATAGCAACTTGGGTCCGAACATGTCCCTCCGGAGGGGGCATGCGGGAAAGCGATTTCCCGTAACCGGTCAAAGAAAACCCGATCTTTCAGCCTACGCGATGAGGCCAGCGATAACAACTGATACGATCGACATCAACTTGATTAGGATATTCAGCGAAGGCCCGCTGGTATCCTTGAATGGGTCGCCAATGGTGTCTCCGACAACTGCAGCGGAGTGAGACTCATCGCCTTTCTCAGCCCCAGGAATCTCGCCTTGCTCGATAGCCTTCTTGGCATTGTCCCATGCTCCTCCAGCGTTTGCCATGAATAGAGCCATCAATACACCTGTCACTGTCGCGCCGGCAAGAGTGCCGCCAAGAGCCGCTGGTCCGAGCACATATCCAATCACGACAGGGCTTCCAATTGCGACTAATCCTGGCATAATCATCTCGCGCAGAGCTGCTTGTGTAGAAATATCAACGCAAGTGGCACTATCTGGCTCAACGCCTTCTCGACCTTCCAAAAGGCCGTCAATCTCTCTGAATTGCCGACGAATTTCAGTGATCATTTCCTCTGCTGCGCGTCCTACTGACTTCATCGTCATAGCAGCCACAACGAATGGCAAAGCGCCACCAATCAGTAGGCCGATCACAACTTCAGGATTGGTTAGAGAAAGATCTGCTGCCTCGAGTCCCGCACTAGTCTTGTATGCAGCGAACAGTGCCAGAGCAGTCAGCGCTGCACTTCCTATTGCGAATCCCTTTCCTATTGCAGCGGTAGAGTTGCCAATTGAGTCTAGACCATCGGTTATTTCTCTAACTTCCTCGCCAAGTCCCGACATCTCTGCAATTCCTCCGGCATTATCCGCGACTGGCCCGTAAGCGTCCACCGTCATTGTAACGCCAACTGTGCCTAACATGCCCATAGCAGCCATAGCAATCCCGTAGAGACCAGCATCTCCGCCGCCCATTACGTCGTTAGCAAAGTAAATTCCTCCAGCCATCAGAAGAACGGGGATGAATACCGATTGCATGCCTACAGCCAGCCCTGCAATTGCATTTGTGGCACTTCCAGTCTTCGACGCCTCTCCAATATATGGTATAGCTCGTACTTTTATTCCAAAGACGGGTTCGATTCCCGTATAGTATTCAGTGACAAGTCCGATTAGAATACCAACCAACGATCCAATAGCCACTGCTTGAATTACAGTCGTATCCAGTTCCAAATAATCCAGAGCAAGGTACCCTCCTCCGATGAATAATGCAGCACCGATGAATGTGGTGTTCCGCAAAGCAGCACCAGGGTGCATATTTTTCATTCCACCAATTGAAAATACCCCGATGATTGAGGCGATGTATCCAACAATTGCTAGAGCGATTGGTACCATGAGGTAATCAGAACCAAGATCCTCGCTGGCTTGGGCTATGACCATTGCAGCAATGATTGAGCCTACGAATGACTCGAAAATATCAGCACCCATACCGGCAACGTCTCCAACATTGTCACCAACATTGTCAGCGATTACGCCTGGGTTACGGGGGTCATCTTCGGGAATACCCGCTTCTACTTTGCCAACAAGATCAGCGCCAACATCGGCAGCCTTTGTGTAAATGCCGCCACCGACACGAGCGAAAAGTGCGATAGATGATGCACCCATTCCGAACCCAGCGACATTCTCAACAGAAAGGAAACCGTTTCCGCCAACTGGATCTGTGAGAACGTACATCAGGGAGATGCCAAATAGCCCTAGACCTCCAACTGCCAGCCCCATCACTGCTCCGCCGTTGTACGAGGTGGTGAGTGCAGCTGCCTGTCCTCCATTTGCAGCAGCCTGCGCAGTTCGTCCATTCGCACTTGTAGCGGATTGCATCCCGCTGAATCCAGCCGCTACACTACACAGGGCACCAATGATGAAAGCAACCATGGTTTCCATGCCGAGGCCGTTATCTTCGCCACCTGCGAATAACAGTCCGGCAACAACAACGATGAATACTGCTAGCATTCTATATTCGGCTACGAGGAAAGCCATTGCACCATCCTGAATTCTTGCAGTGATGGTGGCTACTGTTTTGTTTTCAATCTCGATTGAATCTACCTTTCGATATAGCATGAAAGCTATGAGCAGACCTAAAATTCCTGCTCCCATCCCCATGATCCCAATTTGTTGTCCGTCCATAATATCACCAGTTAGGTTGAGACGCCGACCTAGGTTCGGTATTTAAGGCGATATCCACGTATAGACCAATTAGTCATCACAATACCTCAATTGTTTCATAGCCAACCCCTCTTCCAATGAATACCATGACCGGCATAGACCGCCAGACAGTCCTCGATTCTGTAGGTCCAGTTCAGGCCATATTGGATGCCCATGATGGGGTGGTTAACGTCATGGATACATCTGGCGGGGTCATTACCATCTCCTTGGAGGGGGGGTGCACCGGGTGCAGCTCCACGCCAATGACTGCCATGCAAATATACTACTCTCTAATGAAACTCGATCAAGTCAATGACGTGATCTTTGTAAATGGTGAACTCCCTGCTTACATGAGGTCATTCATCAATGAAAAACTCGGCATCGAATCATGATGACGCTATTCATTCATCACGTTCTGCTGCTCGAAGGCGACGAATTTGGTGAGGGTTAACTTCTCCTTGTACCTCTTTCCCCTTCAGATTGAGGTTGGAAGCAGCGGCCAGAACCAGTGAGAAGACTGCCATCGGCCTCGCCGCATTACGAGAACCCCACAGATCCCCTCCAAGGTAGTGGAGTGAAAATAGGAGGATACTTGCAAGTATGCAGAATGACATAATCGCACGCTGACCCATGATTTCTGCTTTCTCAGAACGTGCGATAGTGCCAATACTCATCCACAAGATAGCAGAGATTCCACATAGGCTCACTGAAAGAGTCTCAAGTGTGTCAACCAGACTCATACTCTCGCCTAAAGCAACATGTCTGTGAAACTTTCCGGGAAGAGTGCAATCCACACAACGATAGACGACCTCCCTAATGGGGGCCCATGGTGCGTGTCGGAAGATGGGGTTTACCGACCACTCGTCGCGAAGATCCCCCATATTTCACAAAGAGTCAGATTGTGAAAGTTTTCGATCAGGTGGCAATTCTCCTAGAACTCGACGGAGCAAATCCATTCAGAGTAAGGGCATATCAGAATGCAAGCAGAGCCCTTGGGCAGATGAATCGTCATTTGGTGGATGTCATCGAATCAAATACCTTAACCGATATCAAAGGAATAGGGAAAGGCCTCTCATCTCTAATTGCGGATGTTGTGATGACTGGCGAATGGGGGGATATACAATCCCTCTACGACAGAGTCCCGCCAGGCTTAGTTGAGATGGTGGGGATCCCGGGGTTGGGGCCAAAGAGAGCTAGGATATTGTCCAAAGAACTCGACGTCTCCTCAATAGAGGCTCTAAAATCTGCATGTGAGAACAATCTGGTCGCCTCCTTGCAAGGTTTTGGGGAGAAAAGCCAACAGAGATACCTGGAAGGAATCGAGCTTTTTCGCAGAAATCAAGGCAGGACTAGATTGGATGTGGGGTTAAGATTCGGCCTGGCTCTAGAAAAGAGAATTTCAGGTATCTCAGGAGTTGAGAAGGCACAACTCGCGGGAAGCGCCAGACGCAGAAGGGAGACCATCGGAGACCTCGATATCGTAGTGGCAACGCGTCCTGAGAATCGTTCTTCAGTAATCCAATCGATACTCGACTTACCCGGGATTGCAGATATCAAAGGTTCTGGCGAGTCAAAGATCAGTCTCATCCTTGAGCAGAGTGTTTTGGATACTTCATTCCCAACAGGCAGTATCGACGACGCCCTCAATGAGGCCATTCTTGATCGCTCGGAGGATGCAACCATAGACGCCCAAGTCAGAATCGTATCGCCTGAGACATTCCCATACACCTTAGCATACTTTACCGGCTCAAAAGAGCACAACATACGTATGAGGAAGATTGCAATAGATAACGGGTTAAGGCTCAATGAATTCGGACTTATTCCCGAGAAACTCGCTGGGGGCTTGAAGGGTGTAGATGCGGCCAAGCACACGCTCTCATGTGAGAGTGAAGCAGACATATATTCCATGCTCGGTCTTCAGTGGGTAGCCCCTGAACTCAGGGAAGATATGGGAGAGATCGAGGCGGCTGCGGTGAATGGTATCCCCGACTTAATAGAGTCGGACATGATTAGGGGCGCACTTCATAATCACACGATTGCTTCTGACGGCTCTTGCACCCTTGAGGAAATGGCGTCAGCAGCAATGGATTTGGGTTGGGAGTATCTTGGAATCGCAGAACATTCCCCTGCATTGAATATCGGAGGTCGAAGTATAGGCGTAGATCCGGTCGATGTATCCATTCAGGGCGATATGATTCGCGCATTAAATGAGAAATGGGCGGATCGCAATGAAAAGTTCAGGATATTTCATGGCACGGAATGTGACATACTCCCTGACGGAAAGTTGGACTACTCCCCAGATGTTAGAAATCAATTCCACCACGTAATAGGTTCAGTGCACGCCATTGGCTCTTGGAGATCCCGGGATGAACAGGACAATACTGATGCAATAATCAAAGCAGTCGAGGACCCAACGTTCACAATATTGGGCCATCCAACTGGCCGTATCCTCCAAGCAAGAGATGGATTCCCTATCGATATGATTCAGATCATTGAAAAGATGGGCGAGATAAACTCAAATGGCACGCTCAAGGCCATAGAAATCAACGCATCACCATTTCGCCTCGATCTTGATTGGAGGCTCTGCAAGGTTGCCAAAGAAAATGGGGTGCCTATTGTGATAAATCCGGACGCACATAGCGCAGAAGGCCTCTCCGATGTCTCATATGGCGTAGACATAGCACGCAAGGGATGGCTTCGCGCAGAAGACGTCCTCAATACCAGATCCGGAGATGAGTTGGACGAGATCCTTGGAGAATAACGAATCCTCTTATCCCACCCCTCCTACCAACTTACAATGGGATTCAGTCGAGCACTCGTTTTCGCATCCATTATGGTGCTGCCTGCGTTCGTGGCAGGACTGGCTGCATGGATTCTCTTCGGAGGTAGCGAGTCTTGGCAAGATTGGCAGTATCTAACTTGCTATGCAGTTCCTGGGGCGCTGATTATGTCTGCATTCCTGATGGGATATAGGGGATCTAGAGAGGTAGAGCAATGAGGCGAGCAGAGAAGGCCCAACGAATCAGTGAAATTCTCGAAAATCTGTACCCAAATACCCCTATACCACTCGATCACAAGGACCCATATACGCTACTAGTAGCAGTCATGCTTTCCGCACAGACAACTGATAAAAAAGTGAACGAGGTAACTCCAGGACTTTTCGCACTCGCATCAAAACCAGCTGCAATGGCTTCTCTGGATGTAGGGGACATACAATCAGCAATACGGCAAGTAGGATTGGCTCCAACCAAGGCAAAAAACCTCAAGAAAATGGCTGAGATTATCGTCGACAGAGGCGGAGTTATTGAGCCGGATTGGGACTATCTAGAGTCCCTTCCTGGCGTTGGCCATAAGACTGCAAGCGTCGTTATGGCCCAAGCCTTTGGGGTGCCCGCATTCCCTGTCGACACCCACATACACCGCTTGGCTTCCAGATGGGGCCTGTCCAGAGGCACTACGGTCGAACGAACTGAACACGATCTGAAAGCTATTTTTCCAAAGCCCACCTGGAATAAAAGGCACTTGCAAATCATCTTCTTCGGTAGAGATCATTGCCCGGCAAGGAGGCACGACCTGTCGGTTTGCATGATTTGTGGTTGGGCCGCTACAAAGAAGAGAATGAGCGAGGAAATGAGGCGTTAATCTAAGATCTGAATAACACTATCAGCCCTAGAGTCGAGAATGTCGCCCCTGAAGCAAGGATGAACGGCCTGTAACTCTCCAACTTCTCCATATTGTCCCTTGCATCATCGCATCTGCCTTCATCCCAATCGGTAATTTGAGCTATCGTGCCAACAGTCGTGTCGCAGTTTTCTTCAATCCCCTCCTCATACAGACCGATCGCATAACCGCTACCCGCCCAAGCGAGAAGCAATATTCCACCCACCAGAATCAGGATGACTGAGAACACCTTCGACAGTTTGCCCATGCTCGTCCCTCTAGTATCCATGATTCAAACGTTCTTGCGTCTTTGCCGTAAAGCCTCGGCTGCTACGACTGCTAGCGGGGCTTGAAGATTGTATGACGGCACAAAACCCTGCATCGGAATTTTCACTATGGAATCACACTCTTCGAGTAGGTCTGCTGATATGCCATGTCGTTCCCCGCCTATCACGAGCATACATCGTCCTGTCAAATCGATATCCCATGGCTCTACGTCACCTGAATCCTCAATCCCAATTATGCGATAGTTGTGAGCTCTGGCCAAATCAGAAGCTTCACGCCAACTCATCCATTTTACGGGTATAAACCGATCTGCTTTCATCGATGCCCTGGAAGATGCCTTTCTCCCATCAGAATTGAGATCGGCATCTACAAACACAGCAGAGCCTCCACTAACTTCGATGGTTCTAATTGCGAATCCGATATTAACGGGATATTGAGCTCCCGAAAGTAACCAAATTAACTCTCCAGATTCCATTATTTCGCTAGTCTCCGAAGAAGGATCCCTGTGAAGCAGACCAAGCGCTTCCGGAGGCTCTGAAGTAAATGGCATATTGGCCATCCTCCTAAGATCATTCATCGAACCCTCGATGACCTTCAATTCGCGTTTTGATGCTTCTACTAGTAGTCTGTCCAGCGCTTCCGATCGAGCATCTCTCAGGACAAGTATGCGAGTCACTGGTCGATCTTCATCAATAGCGTTCAAAATAGCGTCCACCCCTGAAATCTTCAGGCTATCCACCATATTCACCCCCCCTGTCCCATTCAATTGGTTGAATTATCTCATTTCTGCGCAAAAAAGGGAGGGTTGATGTCGGGTTGTCATAAACCGCCAGTCTAGCTTGCGAATGGGCAACAAGTCCATTATTTTCAATCATTGAAAGTAATTTACTTATCATCCTCAAGCTCTTTCTACGGTGAGAAAGGCCTGAGAATTTCAGAACCGCCACAACTTCCCCTTTCACATGAAGTAATTCAACCCCCGAGTCAGTAGGTTTTGGAAGATCTCTCATTCTATGCTCTGAAGGCATGGTGAATGCCATAATCGAGGAATCGCCAGATTCCCACATGTGTACTGGCGCAGTCATTGCAATATTTCGAGATTCATCATTCCTTCCGAATATATACGACGCAATACGCCTAAACGCTCCAGTTGAATTACGGTAACCCATTCCCTTGGTAACCACTCTTGCTTGAATTGTATCGACATACCCTCTTATCTCAAAACCATCGTAAGTCTCGATTATTTCGAACTCAGGCTCCTCAAGATTTTCAGACACCACAAAGCAACTCCGGCCGACTAGATTACGAGCTCTTGAGATAAATTGGGATCGGTTTCATCTTGTGGGAGTTGGATTCATGCAGTTTCTGATAAATCTCTAACACTTCTTTTTGACGATTAGAGAACTCTTCCCACTCAACCCGATCAACTTGTGCCATCGCCCATTCAAGTTCTTCGTAAGTTGCGCCGATCTGGTCCTCGTCGGATCTACCGTCTGCCCATAATCCGTCGTTTGGAACCGAATTTTGTATATCTTCAATTATGTCCATTTCCTTAGCCAAGGAGTAAACTTCTGATTTCAATAAATCCGCAATAGGCGAAATATCGACGCCCCCGTCTCCATATTTTGTATAGAATCCCACTCCGAAATCTTCTACCTTGTTCCCCGTCCCAACCACAATACCCTTTCTCGAACCAGATATGGCGTAAAGTGTGGTCATCCGCAATCTCGCCCTTGTGTTCGCCAACGATAATTCGGATATCTCTAGACCAGCAAGAGCACCTTCAACATATGAATCATAAGATTCAGTTAAGTCGACCAGATGGCTGCTGACATTAGCCCATCTAGATTCTAGCCATTCTATGTGACGCCCTGCTAAGTTGTATTGAGACGATTCTTGATGAATTGGCATACTGACTACAATTGTTTCTAATCCAGTTTTAGCACACAATGTCGAAGTAACGGCTGAGTCGATGCCACCTGAAATCCCCACGACTAAAGTGGATATCTCATTTTCATCAGCATACCTTTTGATCCAATCCGAGATGTCCTCACAGAGCTTTCCCCAATCTTCCACGTATTACCTCACGAGGCGACTGCTAATGGACTATTGTACTCGTCCGAGGCATGTGTGAGGGGCCATCCCTCCCGGGGGACATTGAAATCAATTGCCCGGGTCGAGAGGCCTGATGGAGACTGAGCAGGGAGGCCGCCTAGACCCGGTAGCACTCGAAAATGATCTCATCCGGCTATGGAACGATGAAGATACGTTCAAACTGTCCATACAAAATAGAAAAACCTCTGGAAAGCCATTCATATTTCTCGAAGGCCCCCCCACAGCAAATGGTAAACCTGGAATCCACCATGTCCTCTCTCGGCTGTACAAAGACATGGTCTGCAGGTGGAAGACGATGGAGGGGCGAGTAGTCGAGAGGAAAGCAGGGTGGGATACACACGGACTGCCCGTTGAAATTGAGGTTCAGAAACGATTGGACTTGATGTCTAATGATGCAATTGAAGCATATGGTATGGAGGCATTCAATGAAGCATGTAAGGAGAGCGTCTGGACCTATGAGCAGGCATGGCGCGAGATGACTGAGCGAATGGGTTTCTGGGTTGATATGGATGATCCATACGTGACCCTACACGACAATTACATTGAATCAGCATGGTGGTCTTTGAAGCAGATGCATGACAAAGGCCTATTGTTCAGAGGCCACAAAGTATTGCCATACTGCCCTCAGACAGGCACCTCATACTCCAGTCATGAGGTGGCTCTGGGATACAAGGAAGTCTCAGAACCAGCTGTCTTCGTCAAGTTCCAACTCGTTGATGATGAGGCATCCATACTAGCATGGACGACCACGCCGTGGACATTGCCGGGGAATGTCGGCCTAGCCGTTGGTCCAGACGTAGATTACGTACGTGTTAGAGTCACAGAATCCCCCTCTGGCGCATGGGATGGGAGAGGAGGCGCAGAGGTGGGTGAAGAGATGATTCTAGCAAAGGATTTGATGGGTAATGTACTTAGACATAAGGTGGAAGTCATATCTGAGATTAAGGGAGCCGATCTTGAAGGGAAGATGTACCTCTCGCCCTTCCCTGGTGCCATCGATGGAGACAACCATCCAGCTGCCTGGACTGTGGTGACTGCAGACTTTGTGACGACTACGGATGGAACCGGAATAGTGCATACTGCGGTTATGTACGGAGAGGACGACTACAATCTCGGAATGAAGGCCGGATTCCCCGCACAGCACACTGTGGATATGAATGGCCGATTCTTTGATGGAACTCACCCGGAACTCGATGGGAGGTATGTCAAAGAATGCGATGACTCCATCATTAACCTCTTACAATCATCTGGAAAGCTCTACAGGGAGCATCAGTATGTACATGATTATCCTCATTGTTGGAGGACCGATCATCCGCTGTTGTACTATGCAATGGATAGCTGGTTTGTCCGTATGACTGCTGTCAGGGACTCAATAATCAAGCACAACGAGTCCGTTGAATGGGCCCCACCTTCCACAGGAACAGGCAGGATGGGTGAATGGCTCTCCAATTTGAAAGACTGGGCAATAAGCAGGGAGAGATATTGGGGGACCCCCATACCTGTTTGGATATGCAGTGAGTGCGGTCACGAGCATTGTGTTGGTAGTCGTGGTGAAATGGAATCCATGCTGTCTGACGGATCCAATTCGCCCAAAGAGCTGCATAGGCCATATGTAGACAACGTCAAGCTCAACTGTCCATCCGAGGGATGCTCTGGAGAGATGAACCGTGAGCCCTACGTCATGGATTGCTGGTTCGACTCCGGCTGCGCTTCATTTGCCCAGTGGCATTACCCATTTGAGAATCAGGAAATTTTCGATTCATCTTTTCCAGTGGATTACATTTGTGAGGCAGTAGATCAGACTCGAGGGTGGTTCTATTCCTTATTGGCAGTCGGAACAACAGTCTTCGATAAACCGACTTACAGGAGTTGCCTTTCTCTCGGACACATACTCGATAAGCATGGAAAGAAGATGAGTAAATCAAGAGGCAATGTAGTTGACCCATGGGATCACTTCAACCTGGAGGGTGCAGATGCGATTAGGTGGTATATGACCACTCAAAGCTCTCCTTGGCAGCCTACAAACTTCGACCCCAACGGAGTAAGGGAGTCCTATGCGCGGATGTTCCTGACTCTGTGGAACGTTTACAGATTCCATGCAGACTATGCTGCATTGGACTCATTCAATCGAGCCAGCGAAGATGATGCCCCAGATATGTCCGATAGGCCCTCAATCGATCGATGGATTCTTTCTCAAGTTAGCAATATGGCTGACACGGTCGACTCTTTCTTCAGGGCATGGGATTTCCATAAGGCTGGGAGGGAAATCGAACGCTTCATCGTTGACGATTTATCGAATTGGTACGTCAGGAGATCAAGAAGAAGACTCTGGGACGAAGCCGAGAGCGCTGACAAGGCGGCATGCCACCATACTTTGCGAGAAGTCCTCCTAGTCACTTGCAGGATAATGGCTCCAATAGCACCATTCATGCCAGATAGGATACACAGGGACTTGACGGGCGCGTCAGTCCATCTTGCAGATTGGCCCTGTGGTTCCGAGGCCTTGGATAGCACATTGCCCCCTCGAGATACAAAATTAGAGTCTCGCATGGACCTCGCCAGAAATCTGGCAGAGGCTGGTCGTAGAATAAGGGTCGAGTCGTCCCGCAGACAGAGGCTGCCATGCAGAAAAGGTTGGATCGTGGGCGACGCGGACATAGGGGATTTGAAAGACATACTTTCGGAAGAACTCAATGTCGAATCTTTAGAGAATGAAAATGATCTAGAACGATTCCAAAAGATGGAACTCAAGCCCAATAGGAAAAGCCTAGGCAGGAAATGTACTTCCGACTTACCCTCTGTTCTCAATGAATTCTCGGAAATCGATCCGGATTCATTCTTGCTCGAAATACAGGCAGGAATAGCACATCTAGCGGGATATCCGATAGTCATGGATGACGTGGAAATCAGAAGAGTCGAGAAAGAAGGCTTTGCGGCGATGACCGTGGAAAGCGGAGGCAAAGATGTAACTCTCGTTCTAGACCTGTCTCTGGACGACGAATTGCTATCGAAAGGGCTCGCAAGAGACATAATCCGTCGAGTTCAGGCCAAGAGAAAAGAACTCAATCTAAGGATCGAGGCATCCATATCTCTCGAACTATCGCTTTCACAGGACTCGCCCGAATTAGCAGAGGACGATTGGAATCACATACTCTCTGAAACAAGGTCGATATCGGGACGTAGGTCTGATAATCAATCTCCAATGGAGTCGTCCTTCGAGCTGGATGGATCAGTAGTAGGATTCACAGTCACTCCATCCGAGGATTGAATCGTCCCCGTGCTTCCCCCGCCACATGAAGCAAGTGCTTGAAGGCGTGAAGATACTTGACCTGTCAAGGGTTCTAGCAGGCCCGTATGCTGCACAGAATCTCGCAGACTTAGGAGCAGACGTACTCAAGATCGAGGCGCCTTGGGGCGACGATACAAGAGGATGGGGCCCTCCCTTCACGACTGGTTTTGATGGGGAGGATGTAGCTGCATATTTCCTTTCATGCAATCGTGGCAAGACGATAATTAGGATGAATCTCAAGAAGGATGGCAAAAAACTTCGAGATCTAGTTGAACAGGCAGACGTAGTCTTGGAAAACTTCCGCCCCGGAACTTTCGATAGATTGGTCGGAGAACTTCCTGATGACACAATACTATGCTCGATATCCGGATACGGCGCTACTGGACCAAGGTCATCAGAACCAGGATATGACCTATCTTTACAGGCCAGATCGGGAATCATGTCCATCACAGGGGAGGAGGGACGCCCACCGGTCAAAGTCGGCGTGGCTTGGATCGACGTAATAACGGGCCTTCATGCCACATCTGCCATTCTCGCAGCGCTTCTTCACAGAGAGAGAACGGGTGAATCTCAGCGCATAGATATCAGCCTATGGGATTGCGCTATTTCCGCACTTGTTAACCAAGCACAGAACAAGATTGCATCAGGAAAAGAACCAGGACCAATGGGGAGTGCACATCCAAATTTGGTGCCTTATCGTGCCTTCGAAGCATCAGATGGGTGGTTTGTGCTGGCTGTAGGAAGCGACGCACAATGGCAGCAGATGGTCGAGATTCTCGAGATAGATTGCCAGGAATCATGGTCTACTAATTCAGGGAGAGTGAAAGACAGAATTGGAGTTGAGAGGACACTGTTCAAGATATTCAAAAATGACACAAGAAGGCATTGGGAGAATATTTTGGAGGGAATACCTTGCGCGCCAGTAAATACAATCGGTCAAGCAATGTGCGACATACAATCTGTCGCAAGAGGCGCAGTATGGAGCGTAGAGGGCGTGCAAACCCTGGCAAACCCGCTCAGGGGGATGTCCCTGACGCCTGCAAAGCCCGGACAACCCTCTGAAACCTCTTTCGATGTGAATATCTGACATAATCCAATCAGAATTAACCGACTACGAATTAAGTTTTGAAATACTCGTTATCACGATTCCAAGAAATCGGAAAATAAGGGGAATTATGAGATACCATAAAAACAAGAATGAAATTCCAATATATGCCGAAAATGAAGAATCACCTCCGATTATTTCATTCGTCAGGATAATCGATAATACGATTGCAAAGACTGCGTAATCGTAAAATGAGAATATAATTCCAACCACTGTAGCCATCGGATCAACCCCTCTCAGGCCAATCGAAAAATCTCCGCTATATCATACCAAACTTTGTTGGTAATCGATGATATACCCGTCCACATCCCCACTGGCATGTCTGGTACGTCTGCCGTGGATCTATTCAGCGAGTGGGCGAAACTCAATCGTGATGAGGGCATGGAGAGGGGCCACTCACCAAGTGTGGATGCGATTATCTCCGCAGTCAAGGGCCTTCTGCCTTCTAAGTTCACCGCCATAGACCTAGGATGCGGAAATGGATGG